>UMKB01054728.1_pt1 | contig 28310 bp, 24 predicted proteins | sample 1966171 | NCBI WGS metagenome assembly UMKB01 (sample SAMEA4836164, study PRJEB28245) | human gut metagenome | biome: gut microbiome; material: fecal sample | place: Denmark | collected 2008 | reverse complement strand
AGAGCACAAGGTTCCTAAAACTTCACAGCCAAGTCTTGGAGAAAAGATTGATTTATATAATAAACTTTCTAAGGATGGTGATGAAGTGATTGATATTGCGATGGCTTCTGGTTTAAGTGGAACGTACCAGACGGCTATGATGGCAAAGGATTCTTGTGACAATCCCGACTTAGTACATGTCGTAGATTCGCAGACGTTGTGTGGGCCACATCGTTTGATGGTGGATACGGCTTTAGAAATGGCAAATAATGGGGCAAGTGCCAAGGACATCGTAAAGCTGATTGTACAAAGTCGTATGCAGGAAGAGTCGTATTTGGTTCCTGTTGATTTTCAATTCTTAGTTCGTGGTGGAAGAATCAAAGGGTTAGCTGCTACATTGGGTGGTGCATTAAAATTGATTCCAATTTTGAAAAAAGGCGTTGATGGCATGGGTTTAGATAAGTTTGGCGTGAGTCGTACGTATAAAAAGGCTGTCAATATGGTGGTTGAAGATTTTAAAAATAATGGTTTTGATTCCAATTATACATTTTATATTTCACATGCCTTTAATGAAGATTTGGCAATGATGTTTGAAAAGAAAATCAAAGAAACATTTGAAGGTGTAAAAGTTGTGATTTATCCTTTATCTCCTGCATTTATTACGCAGGGTGGACCTGGATGCGTTGCCGTACAGGCAATTAAAATGGCTTAGGAAATTTTCCTAAGCCATGTTTTTTTTCTTTTTTCTTTTTTCTCTTTTTCTATTTTAACTTTAGAATACCATCTGACCAAAGTAAGCCACAAAACTCATGATGATGATAAAACCAACACCATAAGGCAAGATCATGGATAATAATTTTGAATCTTGACCTTGTCCATCGACACTGCTTAATGCGATGGCGATCGATTGTGGTGACAACATTTTACCGGCTGCCACACCTAAAGAGTTTAGTGCGACAATCCAATATGGATTGGCATTCAAGCTTTGGGCTGCGCTTTTTTGTACGGCACCAAATAATACGCCTGAACTAGTACCTGAACCCGTCACAAATGTTCCTAGACAGCCAATCCATGGGGCAAAGAATGGATAGAAGCTTCCTGTAACCGCAATGGCGAAAGATGCGATACTCGCAATCATACCTGCATATCCCATGATTTTAGCACATCCAAGTACACATAGCATGGTAATAATGGTTTGCGACATCTGTTTGATTGTGGCAATAAATACCACTTTGAAATCTCTAAATGTAGCTTTTTGAATCAAACCACCCAAAATAGCTGATAAGAAGATCCATACACCTGGTGTGTTGATCCAAGTGAATGTCATTGTGCTAGGATTGTCTCCTGTATAAATAATGGCGGTTGATGCGAATTGTGACAAGAATGTATGGATTGGAGCTACTAATTTTGAAGTTGATAATAAGAAGATAAAGATAAAAATAAATGGTGACCAGGCCGTTAATGCCTTTTTAACCGTAATCTTTTCATGTGCTTCTAACTTCATTTCGTATTCAGGGTTTGATTTTACCTTAGAACCCAAAAGAATGGTACATAATAATGAACATACACTTCCTACCACAACACATAATTCGGAACCTACAAATTTCGCAACGATCATTTGAGGAATCAAGAAGCTTAATCCAGAAACGAAAGTCAGTGCTGTTACGCCTTTTAATGCCTTAAAGCCTTTTCCTGTGACCATAACGATCAAGAATGGACATATTAACATAAACGGAGCTAATTGAAGGGTTTGTGTAAATGCAAGCTGAGCATTTTCAAGACCAACTAAATTAGCCAAAGTGACCGTTGGAATACCAATGGAACCAAATGGAGTTGGAACTCCGTTGGCAATTAGACAAACTAAACAAGAGAATAAAGGATCAAAGCCTAAAGCTACAAGCATACTTGCAGGAATGGCAATGGCAGTACCAAAGCCGGCCATACCTTCCATAAATCCACCAAAGCACCATGCGACAAGTAAGACAAGAATTCGTTTGTCGCTTGAAACGCTAGTAATCATTTGTTTAATGATTTCCATACCACGAGTTCGTAAAGATAAGTTATAAGTAAATACGGCTGCGATAATTACAACAATAATAGGCCATAGTGCCATTAAGAAGCCTTCACAAGCAGCGGTTATTGTATTTAGAAAGCTTTGTTGCCAAATCGCAACGGATAATAGTACAGAAATAATTAAAGAACCAAAGGCAGCTTTATATGTGGGCCATCCAAGTACGGTTAGCGCAAATATTAGCCACAAAATGGGACAAAGCCCCAAAATAAAATATAGAAAACTCATATCATCTCTCCCTTATGCGTGTTGATTATATCAAAGTGAGATAGTTTGTCAAAACAAAAACGCTAAAAATAGGCATGTAAGCGTATGCAAGTAACGATTGTGGGTTATATTTGTGGTCAACAAAAAATTCAAAAACAAATTTGATTATTTTATGGCGTTTTTAGGTTAAATGATGTATTATAGTGGTACAAAGTAGCATATTGTGTCATAGAGTGGGGGTGAAGACACATGTTCATGGGGGAATACGCGCATAACATAGATCGTAAGGGGCGATTGATTATGCCAGCTAAGTTTCGTGAGGAACTAGGTGAACATGTTGTCGTAAACCGAGGACTTGATGGATGCCTGTATGTATATACGGTAGAGCAGTGGCAGCAAGTGTATCAAAAGCTATCAACTTTGCCTTCGACAAATAAAGATGCGCGTATGTACCAGCGTATGATGTTGTCTAAAGCAGCAGAATGTGAAATGGATAGTCAGGGGCGAATTTTAATTCCATCCTCTTTAATCGCCTTGGCTGGTCTTGAAAAAGAATGTTTGATTATAGGTGTCGCCAACCATTTGGAAATTTGGTCTAAAGATCGTTGGGAAGCTTTGGAAGAAGAGCAAAGTGCATCTTTTGAAGAAGCAGCGGAACACTTATCAGAAATTATGGGGTAGTAATGAATGGAACATATTAGTGTATTATTGAATGAATCGATTGACATGCTACAAATAAAAGAAGATGGGATCTATGTAGATTGCACTCTAGGTCGAGGGGGGCATAGTAGTGAAATCTTGAAACGTTTAACAAGCGGACATTTATATGCGTTTGATTGTGATCAAAATGCGATTGATGAAAGTACACCTCGTTTGCGAGCGATAGGGGATAATTTCACTTTGATTCATTCTCCATTTGAGAATTTAAAGAGTGAACTTGCCAAGCGTGGTGTTGATTTCGTTGATGGAATCTTTATGGATCTGGGTGTATCGAGTCCACAATTTGATGATGGCCAAAGGGGGTTTAGCTATCGTTCGAATGCGCGTCTAGATATGCGTATGGATCAGTCACAAGAATTAGATGCCTATGCAGTAGTAAATACGTATGACAAAGAGGATTTGATTCGCATTTTAAAACGTTATGGTGAAGAGCCATTTGCGGTAAAGATTGCCAATAAAATCTGTAGTGCTCGAGAAAATGCACCAATTGAAACTACATTTGAATTGGTGGATGTGATCAAATCAGCCCTTCCAGCTGCGGTATTAAGAAAGAAGGGGCATCCGGCAAAGCAGACGTTTCAGGCAATTCGCATTGAAGTAAATCATGAATTAGAGCAGTTAGAAACCGTATTGCAGGATGGCTTAACTTTATTGAAGCCACATGGAATTATGGCGGTAATCACATTTCATTCTTTAGAGGATCGAATTGTGAAAGAGATTTTTAAAGAGGTGGCCGTTGCCAAAAAGGTAAATAAGCGGTTGCCACAAGTGGGGACAGAAAATTTAGAATATCAGCTGGTGAATCGAAAACCGGTTTTAGCAAGTAGTGAAGAATTAGAGAATAATAATCGTGCACACAGTGCCAAATTAAGAGGGATAGAGAAGAAAGGATGATGCATATGCAAAGAAGTTTTAGATTAACAAGAGTACTTGTCTTAACTTTATTTGTGTTGTCTGCGGTCTTCTACTTCGTATCAAAAACATATGTAAATTCAATGAATATTTCACTTTCTGTAGAAGAGTCGCAATTGAGTGATGAAATTGCACAGAAAGAACAAACTGTTGAAGAGCTCCAGAATGAAGTCAATACATTACAGGAAAAGGGCAGACTGTTAGGTATGCTTGACAATCAGGTCTCTGATCATGAAAATAATATATATGTAATGAATGACTAGATGGAGTGGTGATGTATAATGTCAGTTCGCAAAAGTAACAGAGAACTGTTAAAAATGATTAGTCGAATGACATTAATTGGAACATTAGTAGTAGCTAATGTTCTTTTCACTATGGTGAGCCATAAGCATATATGGTCCCAAAAAAGTGCGTTGGATCCAAGAATTGCGTCAAGTATTGTGGAAAAAGCAGTTACAGCTAAGCGTGGAACAATCTATGATCGAAATCATACGGTGATAGCCCAACAAACACAGGCATATACAATCGTTGCCTATTTGGATAAGGGGGTTGTGGATGTCAATGGAAATCCAAATTATGTCAAGAATATTTCATCAACAGCTAAAAAACTAAAGAGTGTTTTGGGTGAGGATGTCAATGAGAAGGCGTTAGTCAAAATCATGAAGTCGGCTAAAAAGGCGGGTAAGTCGCAGACAGAACTTGGATCGGGAACGAAGCGTATTAAAAAGTCGTTGATGAAAGAAATCAAAAAATTAAAGATTCCTGGTATTGGTTTTATTGATGCGGTATCTCGTTATTATCCGGCTACGCCATATTCTTCAAATTTAATTGGGTTTGCGGCGTATGATGAAGATAAACAATCGATTGAGGGTAAGCTTGGTTTAGAGCTTTCTTTAAATGCGTTATTAAAGGGTAAAAACGGAAAAGAACAATATCAACAGACAGTGGATGGATCGAAGCTTCCGGGTACGACAAAAGTTATTGAACAAGCGAAGAATGGTAAGGATGTCGTTTTGACTTTAGATTCGGAATTGCAGTCAACCGTAGAAACGCAATTGCGCTCGACTATGGAAAATGAGAATGCCAAATCGGCATGGTGCATTGTGATGGAAGTGGATACGGGTAAAGTCTTGGCTTGGGCAAGTTATCCTACGTTTGATCAAAATGAACATAAGGAAATTCCAAGCTATCAAGATGCGATTAGTACTAGTACGTATGAGCCTGGATCTGTTATGAAACCATTTACGTATGCGACAGCCATCGATACCAATGTGTATCCATACAATAAGACGTATGTGTCATATCAATTCTGGTATGATTATGATGCAAGTACAGGTAAGATCACGCGTTTGCCTATTGGAACCAATTCACCATATCCATATATTGCGGATGCCTTGGATGAAAACTTTGGTACGATTTCGTTTGATCAAGGTTTAGCGTATTCGAGTAACGTAGCTATTTGTGAGTTATTGGCTAATTATATTAATTATTCGCAATACAGTAAGTATTTGGATGCGTTTGGATTCTTTCAAAAAGTAGATACGCCCTATGTGGATCAGTCTTTGGGTGTTAAAAATATTGGTCTTCCTACAGATTACTTATCGACTGGATTTGGACAGGCAAGTTCAATTACGGTGTTGCAGTTGTGCCAAGCCTATACAGCTATTTTTAATGATGGTACAATGGTACGTCCGTATGTGATTGATTCGATTGTGGATAGTGATACGGGTAAAGTGGAGAAGAAGTATAAGAAAAAAGCTGTGGGTACACCGATTACTAGTACAACGGCTAAAGAAGTGCAGGAATTGATGTCGCATGTTACGGATGATGGGGCGAGTGGTGCGCGCTTTAAAGTGGATGGTGTGGATCTTTTGATGAAAACAGGAACAGGTCAAATCTATAATACGGATTTGGGTAAGTATGATTCGGATTATCATACTTCAAGTATTATGGCGGCAGCGCCAACTAATGATCCAAAGATTATGGTGTATTATGGCTTGGTTTCGCCAAACATTACATCGTATTCGGCAGAACCCTTTAAAAAGATTGTGCGGGATACGTTACAGACATGTGGTATTTCAACAACACCAACAAATGATACACAAGAATCGTATGAGGCTTGGGAAAGTTATGAAATGCCTAGTTTAGTGAATCATACGATTGATTATGCGCATGAGAAGATGAAAGATAAAAAGGTACATTTAGAAGTGATTGGGGATGGTTCAAGTGTGATTGAACAATATCCGGATGCATCGGTAACTATCAATTCGAATGATCGTGTCTTTGTGTTGACAAATGGAAATAAGATTACAATGCCAAATATGTCGGGTTGGACAAGGAAGGATTTAACGGTTTTCTGGCAGCTTACGGGCATTAGTATTAAGACGAGTGGCTATGGTAAGGTAACAAGTCAAAATGTAGAAGAGGGAACAACGATTTCTACGGATACAAAAATTGAGGTAAATTTAGAGTAAAAGAGCGAAAGCTCTTTTTCTGATATACAAAAAATGGTGAATTTGGTTTTCAAGTTGACAAATGTCATTTGGGTTGGGTAAAATTAATTATGAATGAAAGAGGAGAGAGTAAAATGAATGATTCACAAAAAATGAAGTGGTACACACTTGCGTTTATGTGTTTTTCAACTCTATGGGGTTTTGGAAACGTATTAAACGGATTTATGTACTTCAACGGAATTCAAGTTATCTTTTCTTGGATTTTGATGTTTGCGTTGTACTTCGTTCCTTATGCATTAATGGTAGGTGAACTTGGTTCTGCATTCAAAAATTCAGGTGGAGGTGTAAGTTCTTGGATTCACGAAACAACAGGTCCTAAAGCTGCATACTATGCAGGTTGGACGTATTGGGCATGTCACATTACGTACATTGCTTCTAAGGGTTCTGGTGGTTTGAAAGCATTAAGCTGGATGATTTTCCAAAACTCAGAAACTTATGCATCTTTTAACACAAAAGCTGTTCAGTTTGCGACTTTAGCTGTTTTATTACTATTTAGTTATGTCGCAAGTCGTGGTTTAAACCCTTTAAAGAAAATGGCTACAATTGCTGGGTCTAGTATGTTCGTTATGAGTATTCTTTATATCGTAATGATGTTTGCGGCTCCAGCTATCAATCCAAATGGTGGATATTTAGCTATGGATTTCAGTTTCAAAAACTTGATTCCAACTTTTGACTGGAAATATTTCAGTTCATTATCAATCTTAGTATTTGCGGTTGGTGGATGTGAAAAGATTTCACCTTATGTAAATAAAGTTGAAGATCCTAGTAGAGGATTTCCTAAGAGTATGATTTTTGCGGCTATCATGGTTATCATTTGTGCTATCTTTGGTACAATCGCAATGGGTATGATGTTTGATCCAGCTGTAATCGATGCTAACTTTGATTCATACAATGCGAATGGTTCTTATTGGGCATTCCAAAGATTAGGTGAATACTATGGTATGGGTAACGTATTGATGATTGTTTATGCAGCTTGTAACTGTATTGGACAATTCTCTACATTAGTAATTAGTATTGATGCGCCTTTGAGAATGTTATTAGATAACGAAGATGCTCGTCAATATATCCCAACTAAGTTATTGCACAAGAATGATGCAGGTGCATATTCAAATGGTATCATCATGGTTGATATTCTTGCCGGTGCAATCATCTTGGCTCAGGCTTTAGTTCCAAATGCAGATACAGTACTTCGTCAGTTGACTCAGTTAAACTCAGTAACAATGCCAATGCGTTACTTGTGGGTATTCTTTGCTTATGTGATGTTGCGTAAGAAAACAGATATTTTCCACCGTGACTATAAATTTGTGAACAACAACACAGTCGCAATCGTATTTGGTGCTTGGTGCTTTATATTAACGGCTGCTTGCTGCTTACTTGGTATGTATAAAGCAGGGGATATGTATACTACAGTCTTAAATATTATCACTCCAGTTGTATTAACAGCTTTAGGATTGATTTTACCAGCAATCAAGAAAAAAGAGGCAAAAAATTAATTTTGCCTTTTCTTCTTATTTGTGGATAATTATAGTCGAGGAGATGTTTAATCATGAATACAATCGAAATTTCAAATGAATTAATTCAATTTATTGAATCAAGTCCTAGTATGTTTCATTCCATCAAAACGATTCGTACATATTTAGATGAGGCTGGATTCACGTATCTTCCTGAGTCTAAAGCTTGGGATGTTAAAGCGGGTGGAAAATATTATACAATTCGTAACCACTCCAGTTTAATTGCGTTTAAGGTTGGTAATGATATGGATTCTTATCATTTCCAAATGTGTGCAAGTCACTCGGATTCACCGACATACAAAGTTAAAAATGTGCCTGAGCTTGCGGGTCCAAATGAATATTTGCGTTTAGACGTTGAAGCTTATGGTGGTATGATCGACAACACTTGGTTTGATCGTCCATTAACGGTTGCGGGTCGTGTACTTGTCCGTAATGGTTCTAAGATTGAATCAAAATTATTATATATCGACAAAGATATCTTAATAATTCCAAATGTGGCTATCCACTTCAACCGTGAGGTCAATAATGGTTATAAATATAATCGTCAGATTGATTTGTGCCCTATGTTTTCTTGTGGAGCCCTTAAGAAGGGTGCTTTTGACAAGATGGTTGCGGATGAATTGGGCGTTAAGGCTGAAGATATCTTAGGTAAAGACTTATTCTTAGTGAATCGTCAAAAGGGTTTAGTTTGGGGATTGGAAAATGAATTTGTTTCAAGTCCTAAATTGGATGACTTACAATGTGCATTCGTTTCATTAAAGGCATTTATTGAGGCTGAAAATGAAAAGAGTGTCAATGTATATTGTTGCTTCGATAATGAAGAAGTGGGTTCAAACACAAAACAGGGTGCGATGTCTACATTCTTGAAAGATGTATTACACCGTATCAATACGGGTTTAGGAAAAACGGAGGATGAATATTATCAGGCTATCGCGAAGACTTTCTTAGTAAGTTGTGATAATGCGCATGCTCTACATCCAAATCATGCAGAAAAGACAGATGCCGTAAACTTTGTCACAATGAATGGTGGTATTGTCATTAAGGAAAGTGCAAACCAGAAATATACAACAGATGCATTTAGTCGTGCCTTATTTACAGGTGTATGTCAGAATGTGAATGTGCCAGTACAAAGCTTTGCGAATCGTAGTGATGTAGTGGGTGGTTCAACTTTGGGTAACTTATCCAATACGCAGGTAAGTGTTCATGCGGTAGACTTTGGTTTGGCTCAGCTTGCGATGCATTCTTGTTTTGAAACTGCAGGTGTTAAGGATACTGAATATGCGATTGTCGCATTGAAGGAATTCTATGAAACAAATGTGCAGATTGAAGAAGCTGAATCTGTATGTCTAGAGAAGTAATCATTCAAAGAATAGAAAAGTCGGATTTAATCGATGCGAAAAAGGAATTGATGATTGATCTAGTGAATTCAAAAAAAGAAGATAATTTTGATAAGAAAGTGGATCGTTTGTATCGTCAGTTTTCTAAGAGTTCTACGTTTAAAAAACATGCTGAAAAAATGGTGGTTCGTGATGATGAAAAGCTAAAGATTTGTAACATGATGCTTGTGATGAGTGTGACATTGACTTTGTTCTTTTTAAAGGCGGTCTTGTTTTCAAGTTATGTTGTGAACTTTAGTGTGGATGCCATTGTCGGATGTGCAGCACTTGTATTTTCATTGATCAATGTACGTACAAAGTATCGAACGCTTCGGCGGTATGATTTAGTTCGTGACTTTGTCTATTTGGATGTTTTATCTTTAATTTTATGTATATTATTTAAAATGTTCTTTCCTGTGCAAGTTGATTTTTCATTGATTATTTTATTGGTGGATTATTATTTGTGTAAGAAAAGATTTAAGGAAAAGGCATTTGAAAAATTAGAAGGGTAGGCTTGTGCTGGCCCTTTTTTCATTGTTGAATTTAAAAAGAGAATCTTCTATTTTTGTTTCAAATATGGTATTATTGATTAGTAGTATGTAAAAGGAGACGTCGAATGAGTAAGAAAAGAGTTTATGCGGCTATCGAAATTGCTGATCAAGAGATTCGTCTTATCGTTTTAGAGATATTTGAAGCTCGTTACAACGTTTTAAGAACAGAAAGAGTTGCTTGTTCAGGTGTAGATAAAAATCAAAAGATTGTCGATGAAAGTGCTATTGTTACAGCCATTCGTCAAGCTATAACGAATGCACAGGCAGCTTTAGGATATCGAATTGAGCGTGTCTTATTGGCTGTTCCTAGTGTAAATGTAATGCGTAGCTCACAAAAGGTGCGTGTTCAGATTGAAGATGGTACAAAAAATATTCGTTTGTTCCATATTCAGCAAGGATTTAAAAACGCCATTCAAAAACGATTGAATGAAGATGTAGAATTTGTCAATGCGAATAAGGTGTCTTATGAAGTCAATGGACAAGTGAGTCAGAAACTTCCATTAAATCAGGAATGTGAAGATTTCATTATGGATGTAGATTTATTATATGCCGACAAGGAAACAATCTATTCGTATGCTCGTTGTGTGGAACAGGCAAATCTTGAAATCTTGGATCTATGTGTAGATTCATTTGCGATTGGTCAAGAAACTGCGGCTTTGGCACAGAGCACAGAAAGAGTTACAATCCAAATTGATTTGGAACAGAGTCACTCTACTTTAGCTTTATTTAGTACAGGTCGTTTAATGACTTGTACAACTTTGGATTATGGATATTTATGGTTCATTGAGGATATCCAAAGAAAATATAAGTTAAGTGATGATGTATGTTACAGATTGTTGCAGAATATTTTCTCGGGTCAAGAAGATGAAAACAGCGATGTGATTGTTTATATTGAACAAAGAGAAGATATGCGTGTTGAGATTACGGCCAATGAATTAGCGAAGGCTTGTCTACCTCGTATTCGTCAATGGATTGCAGCTGTCAACGATGCATGTTTACCAATTGTTCGCCAAGGAAAATCAAGATATGTGATCACAGGACAAGGAAGTAACATTCCTGTATTGAAGGATCTAGATAAATCGTTCAATGCGAGCGCAATGATCTATCAAGAACAAGCCATTGGTGCAAGAGATGGTGCATTTGTGTGTGGTTTAGGTATGGCCTATGCTTGGCAAGACATCAACCGTATTCACCATGATGACAGAATTAGTGCAAACAATAATGAATTAGAAGCGAGCATTGATTCTATTAATCAAAAGGCGCATACTGGTGAAGGTGGATTTACGAAGAAGTTAAAGAATGCTATTTTAGCAGATGAAGAATAAAAAAGAGAGGAAAATATTATATGACTGAATTTAATCAAGTAGCAAATATTAAAGTATTTGGTGTTGGTGGTGGTGGATCCAACGCTGTTAACCGCATGGTTGCTGATGGTGTTAAGGGTGTTGATTTCTATATCTGCAACACAGATGTACAAGTTATGAAAAACTCTCCTTGCGATAACAAAATCGTTTTAGGGAAAGAAACAACTAAAGGTTTAGGTGCTGGTGGAAATCCAGAATATGGACGTAAAGCTGCTGAAGAAAGTGAAGGAGAAATCCGCGAATCTGTAAAAGGAAGCGACATGGTATTTATCACTGCTGGTATGGGTGGTGGAACTGGTACGGGTGCTGCTCCTTTAATCGCTAAGATTGCTAAAGAAGAAGGTGCTTTAACAGTTGCCGTTGTAACTCGTCCATTCACTTTTGAAGGTCGTCGTCGTGCAAACAATGCCAAAGATGGTATTGAAGAATTGAAAAAATATGTTGATTCATTGATCATTGTTTCAAATGACAACTTATTAGATGTGATTGGTCGTAAACCAATTGAAGAAGCATTCCAAGCTGCAGATAACGTATTACGTCAAGGTGTTCAAACAATCTCTGACTTGATTGCCGTTCCAGCATTGGTAAACTTAGACTTTGCGGACGTTCGTAGCGTTATGCAAAACCAAGGTCGTGCATTGATTGGTATTGGTATGGCAGAAGGAGAAGACAAAGCTATCTCTGCTGCTGAAAAAGCTATCCAATCACCATTATTGGAAGCACAAATCTCTGGTGCTAAATCAGCTATCGTAAACATCACTGGTGGTGACAAAGTTAGCTTATTTGATGCACAAAACGCTGTAGCTGTAATTCAAGATGCAGCTGGTGGAGATGTTGACTGTATTTTCGGTATCGCAATCAACGAACAATTAGGAGATGCGATCATCGTTACAGTTATCGCTACTGGATTTGAAGAACCAAAAGAAAAACAACGTAAAAGACGTAGTGAACCAGTAATTAAACAAGTTGCGAATGATACATTGTTCACAGAACCAAAAATCCAAGCGCCTGTTAACCCAGGTGTTGTAACTAGTGTTGAAAATAACACAAGTGATGATGAACAAATTCCTAACTTCTTCTTCAATCGTTAATAGACACATATAGAGAGCTTAGTAAAGGCTCTCTTTTATTATGTCTAATTAAGCCAAACAACTTAATTCGGTGATAATTAAGTCATATAGCTTAATTGATCATTCATTACCGACAAAATAATGACGGTAATACAATCAAAATGTCGGTAATGAATTTGAAAATGTCGGTAATATGTCGGTAATCTAAGAAAAAAGTATAAAAAAAACAGAGAATTGCTTCTCTGTAATAGGCATGGCTGGGGTACTTGGATTCGAACCAAGGAAATGTCAGATTCAGAGTCTGATGCCTTACCGCTTGGCTATACCCCAATGTGCCTATTTATAATACACGATTTGTGTTTTTTTGACAAGTGTTTTTTATGTAAAACGCTTGTTTTTTTGCGTTTTAGACAAGATAGGAAGTATCGTAAGGAAATGCTTGGAATTAATGTCTTTTTCACATTGGGTTGTCAAAATAATAGGTGAGAAGAAAAGAATATATAAATGGGAGGTGAAGTAATGAAAAAGAAGATTTATATATGTATGAGTATTCTTATAGTATTTATTCTTTCTTTAAGTATTGTTCGTGCCAATACGATGGATACGTATGGAATGAGTGTAAAAGAAATGGAGATGATGGAGGAGTATAAAAAGGGAAATATCAATACGGATGAATTTATTGAATTGCGAAAAGCTAAGGCGGATGAGTATGGCTTATTAGATTATTGTGATTCCACTTATTTTTTAAGTGAAGACTTTTATGATAACTATTCGGATGCGTATTTGATCAAGAATGGCTTGATGATTTTAGATCGCTATAGTGCAGGATTTGAAACGACTGTAGATGTGATGGAATCTAGAGCAAGTAGTGTAGTAAGTATGAGTCATCATCGGTATGAAGAAAAGCCTGGTTACTATATTGCGAATGGAATATGGAAATTGTCGAATTCGCATGAAGCATTTTGTGCGCAAGGATTGAATGCATCACCTGCAGCAGGGGATGTGACTTCCGATCCATATTTGGTTGAAAATGAGAACTTAAAGAAATGTTTATACTATGGCTATAACGGTCCTGGAGATATATTAACATCTCGTTATGGCGTCAGTGGAGCAATTGTACTCACCAGTGAACTTGTATCGAATGCGTATAGTTCAAATTGTATTAGTAAGGCAAGTAATGATGGGTATCACTGGAATAAAGTAGTGGGTGGTTTATGGAATGAAATCATCGCAAAGCCAAGTGTTAAAAATTATTCAACCTATTTAGTAGATGTAGCTGGGTCTGCCTATAACTGGCAAGGGGTGTTAACGCCGCTTCAAAAGTTGGCATATGGTGTATATGTGTCTACAGGTTCAGTAAAGCTTTTAAAGGTCAGCTCAAAGAATGAGATCAATCAATCGAATGCATCCTATACATTTTCTGGGGCTCTTTATGGATTGTATAAAGATTCTGGGTGTAAAGAAAAGATTGGTGAATTTAAAATTGATGAAAATGGCAAGTCCAACGAGATTAAAGATTTAGATATTGGTACTTACTACATTAATGAAATACTAGCGCCGCATGGCTATCAAAAAGATACAACAATCTATACGGTTAAGGTTGAAGATCAAGCGGTTCAAGAAATCGAAGTGCGTGATGTTCCACAGACCAATCTTGTGGATTTAGTTTTGGTGAAACAAGATGCGCAAACAGGAAATAAAGCGCAGGGTATGGCCAGCTTAAAAGATGCAAAGTATGAATTTAAGTTTTATGGAGGTCTTTATGATAAGGATCCAGCAAGTTTAGGTGTTTTACCAATACGTAGCTGGATATTAAAGACAGATAAGACAGGCAAGATTCTGATGGAAGATTCGTATAAAGTAAGTGGTGATGCCTTCTATACGGATCTGAATGGAAAGATATGTTTACCATTAGGTACGATTACGGTTCAGGAAATCGATCCTCCTCAGGGGTATTTATTGGATAGCACAGTCTATGTACAAAAGTTAGATCGTACAAGTAGTACGTCTGAACATATTAGTGCATTTAAGACATTCAGTGTGAAAGATACAGTGAACCGTTTAAAGCTAGTCAAAGTACAGGAGGGTACGCAAATTCCGTTGCCGAATGTTGTGTTTAAGCATACGATGCCAAACTTACCTTTTCCTTTACAAGAAAAGACGAATGATAAGGGTGAAATTGAATGGATGGGTCTGACAAAAGGAAAACATACATTAACCGAGTTTAAGACTCTAGATGGGTATGCCCTAGATATTCAGCCTATTGAATTTGAAGTGTTGCGTGATGGAAGTATTTCTGGAGTGGATCCTGTCATTACATTTTCAAATAAGGTGAATCCATTTTCTTTGAAGATTGTAAAGAAAAACAATATGCATCAATTACTGGATGGTGCTGTATTTGGATTATTTAAAGACAGTGAGTGTAAAGAAAAGATTGATGAGAAGACTACGGTTGATGGTGTTGTATCTTTTGCGGATTTAAAGAATGGTGAAACGTATTATTTAAAAGAAATAAAGGCGCCAAGTGGCTATCAAAAGATAGATCGTGTGTATTGTATAAAAACGGATTTTATACCGGTTAAAGGACAATATGATGTGTATATGGATCAAGAAAAAGTAGATGGCTTATATGCGGATGGAAGTGTGAACTTGGAGTTTGTGAATGAAAGAATGACAAAGCTTCCACATACAGGTTCCAGCATGAGTTTGGTGTGTGTGGTTATAGGGGCCTATTTAATGTTGAGGAGAAATCATGAATAAAAGAAATTTAATTTATACAGGACTATTGATGTTGGCAATGGTCACAAGTCCAGTGAGCGCAAAAGAAACAAGTGTTTCCGTTGTGCATGGGACGGCAAATTTTAATGAGGGGAATGCGAGTATTGTGGTTCAGGCAAATCAAAATCAATCCATGCAGGGTAAGCCGTTTAAAGTATACAAATTATTTGATGCGACAAATTCAAAGGACAATACTTCGATTCACTATACTTTAAATAGCGTATATGCATCTAAAATCAAGGAGCTTGTATCAAGTAAGTTATCTAAAACGGTATCGGATCAAGATGTAGTGGAATATATGATGTCTTTAGATAATGAAGGAAGTCAAAGTGAATATCGTACGTTTATTGAATCGATTCAAAAGGCGATATCTTCTATGGAAGCTCGTATTGTGAATGTAGAGAGTTGTGATGTGAATGGAAATATTACGTTGGATAAGTTGGGATATGGTTTCTATTTGATTGATGAAATTACCAATGTATCCAATAGTCATGCGGCAAGTTCTATGACGATGGTCAATACGGCAAATCCTAAGGCGACGATTCAAATTAAGTCGGATTATCCGAGTATTGTAAAGAAGATTTATGAAGATGACAACAATATAGGTTGGAATGATGTGGGTGATTTTGAGATTATGCAGGACATTTCATATAAGTATGAATCGAAAGTGCCGGATATGAGTGGATATGTTTCTTATTTCTTAGAGTTTGAGGATGAAATGGATCCAAGTTTATCTTTAAAAGAAGATAGTATACAAGTAAAGGTCAAGGATACGATTATTCCAGCTGATACGTATAGTGTAAATAAATCTTCAACTGGATTTAAAGTTACATTCAATGATTTTAAAGGACTTGGTAGTCAAGGTGATCCGATATTGTTTACGTATGATGCGTATTTAAATGATTTGGCAGCCACAAAGATTTCAAAAAAGGGTTTTGAAAATAAGGTACGATTAAATTTCTCAAATGATCCGCAAACGAATTCGAAAGGACAAACGCCTTGGGATAGTGTTGTGTGCTATACATATCAGGTGAGGGGTTTAAAGACAAATGAGAAGGATGTCAAACTTGAGGGGGCTACATTTAAGTTGTATCGTGATTCGAATTTGAGTGATTTAGTAAAGGTAAAGAAAAGCACAAATGGATATGTAGTTTCAAATAGTGTAGATGAAGAGATTGTATCCAACGAAAAGGGCGAATTTGTGATTCAAGGTTTGGATCAGGGAACGTATTATTTAAAGGAAATCAAGGCACCGGACGGATATACTTTATTAAAGGAAGCTATTGAGATTCAAATTACGCCTACATTTGTAGCGGATCGAAATAACTATACTTCAAATGGAGAGGGATTGGTTTCTCTATCGGCAACAAGTTTTAATACGCATTTAAATGCGAGTACGAATGATTTAAGTGTAGCTTTAAAAGTAGTGAATCAAACGGGTTCTAAATTACCAATCACTGGATCTATGGGAACGATTGTCTGTGTACTAACGGGTGCTGGTATTATGGTGTATGTATGTAAGAAGAAAAGGGAAGAATAGGATTCTATTCTTTCTGGGTTTCTTGATTTGTGTATTGCCACTCATCTTAAATTTCTTCTTTCATCAATGTGTAGAGAATGTCATTTCAAGTTTTTATTTAGAAGAAGAAAAAATGGATGAGGGCATATTGGAGTCGAGTTTTAATGCTGGGTTGAACTACAATCAAAATTTGTATTTGGGTAAAGAAAAAGAAGCGTATGAAACGATGTTGAATACTTTATCATCAAGCGTAATCGCAACCATCCAGATTCCAGTAATCGATGTAGACTTACCAATTTATCATGGAACGAGTGATGAAGTATTAAATCGTGGGATTGGTCATTTTGACTTTACAAGTCTTCCTGTTGGCGGAAAGAATTCGCATTGTATATTAACTGGTCATAGAGGACTTCCTAGTGCCAAGCTTTTTACGCGTTTGGATGAGTTAAAGAAGAAGGATTTGATCTATATTCATGTGTGTAAAAAAGAATTGGTCTATGAGGTGGTGGATTCTATTGTGGTAGAGCCAAAAGCTATCTTGGATATGGGTATTGAAAAGAATAGGGATTTGTTGAGTCTAGTGACTTGTACGCCGTATGGGATCAATACGAAAAGGTTGGTTGTAAGGGCCAAAAGAGTGTTTCCTAAAAAGAAAGAGAAAAAAGTGCGTAAATCGTATTCTTTTAGGGAATTGTGTTTTATTTTAATTCCAATAATTTGTGTAATGGTGGTGAAATGGTGAAAAAAATTGGTTTGATCATTTTAATGATGATCGCATGTATTATGCCGATAAACGCAAACTCGATTAGTGTGGAGTTGCAGGATTCGGTAGATGAACTCTCAAAGGAGAATGTTGAGTTTAATGTTGTGCAAGTTGCAAAGCTTGTGGATGGATTTTATGTATTGAATGAAGAATTTCAAGATTTAGATGTGGACTTCAATACGGAGTTATTGGCTGAAGAAGTGGAAGCAATTTGTACAAAATTAAGTGGGTATTCCCTTGTTGGACAAACTCTTGTCACGGATGAAGAAGGGAAAGCTGTTCTTGAAGATGTAGAAGAAGGATTGTACTTTATTGATCCTGTCAATATTCATGAGTATGAAAGAATGAGTCCGATGTTAGTGAGTGTTCCTGAGTGGGATGGGGATACATTAAATTATGATGTTTTGATGTATCCTAAGCATCGTCCGTTTGAGAAGTTGATTATTAAAAAGATTGATAAAGATTCTAAGGATGAAATCTTGGATTCTATCGAGTTTACAAGTTTTAAGGATAAGGATTGTACAGAATCTTTAAAGACATTTAAAGGGAATGGTACTCTATCGATTTTAATGCGTGAAGATGCGATGTATTTAAAGGAGACAAAGGCTCCTAATGGGTATGAAAAATCGGATCAAGTCTTATTTGTGGAAGTCAAGGAGGATGAAATCTTTATTGATGGTAAAAAGGTAGAGAACAATGAATTCTTGTTTGAGAATAAGAAAATTCATGTTCCAACAGGAATTGAATATCATGGTAATATTTATGTAACTTTAGGTTTAATTGCGCTTGTCGTAATTTTACATTTGATTAATAAGAAGTTAAGAAAGTAGGTGTTTTCCTGCTTTCTTTTCTTGTGGTATGATGGGCATATGGAAAAAGGTCAATATGTATATATTTTAGAGTGTAGGGATTCTACATATTATACGGGATATACAACGGATGTAGATAAAAGATTAGAAACACATAACTTGGGTAAGGGGGCAAAATATACGCGGTCTAGAAGGCCTTGTAAGCTTGTGTATGTAAGGGCTTGTGAGTCGAAGTCCAAGGCTTTGAAGTTGGAATATAAAATTAAACAAATGTCTCGAAAAGAAAAGTCGGAGTTGATTGAAGGAATCTTGAAAGAAATGTAGTTTCGTATTATTATATAGAAAGCGAAAGGATGATTATAACTATGAATAAAACTAGAACTCGTTTTGCGCCGAGTCCAACTGGCTATATGCACATTGGAAATTTGCGTACAGCTTTATTTGAATTTTTAATTGCGAAACACGAAGGTGGTGACTTCTTATTACGTATTGAGGATACTGACCAAGAGCGTAAGGTAGAAGGAGCTGTAGATGTTATTTATAAAACTTTAAAAGAGTGTGGTTTGAACTGGGATGAAGGTCCAGATATTGGTGGAGACTTTGGTCCATATGTTCAAAGTGAACGTTTGCCTATGTACAAAGGGTATGCCGAAGATTTAATTAAACTTGGTGGAGCTCACTATTGTTTCTGTAGTGAAGAGGAGATTGAAGCTCAAAGAAAAGAAGCTGAAAGCTTAGGTATTTCTTTTAAGTTCAATGATCCTTGTAAGCACTTAAGTGCAGAGGAAGTACAGGCTAAATTGGATGCGGGTGAACCTTATGTTATTCGTCAAACAATCAAAGATGTTGGTGAAACATATTTTGATGATGAAGTATATGGTCGTATTGAAGTAGATGGTGATGTATTGGATGAACAAATCTTGATTAAATCAGATGGATATCCAACATACAACTTTGCGAACATTATTGATGATCACCAAATGCAGATTTCTCACGTAGTTCGTGGAAATGAATATTTATCAAGTACACCTAAGTACAACTTGATTTATGATGCGTATGGATGGCAAAGACCAACCTATGTACACGTACCGCCTGTAATGAAGGATGAACACCACAAATTATCAAAACGTAATGGAGATGCTTCTTTCCAAGATCTTGTTGCGAAGGGATATTTGCCAGATGCGATCATGAACTATATCGCACTTCTTGGATGGGCTCCTGAAACAGAACAGGAAATCTATACTTTGGATGAGTTGATCAAAGTGTTTAATATTCACCGTATTTCTAAATCACCAGCCATTTTCGATATTGATAAATTGACTTGGATGAACGGTGTATATTTAAGAAATATGGATGAAGAAACATATTATGAAACAGTTCGTCCATACTTAGAAAAAGCGGTTCATGGACCATACAACTTAAAAGAGATTGCCAAAATCATTCAGCCTCGTATTGATATCTTGAATCAAATCGAAGAAAGTGTTGACTTCTTTGATACATTAGTAGATTACGATTTAGAAATGTATCGTCACAAGAAGATGAAGACAACTCCAGAAGTTGCATTAAAAGCTTTAAAAGCCAGCAAGCAAACTTTAGAAGCCTTTGATCAATGGGACAGCATGGATGCATTGCACGAATGTTTATTAGCTCTTCCTAAAGAGTTGGAAATGAAGAATGGACAGGTATTATGGCCAATTCGTACAGCTGTTTCTGGTAAACAATTCACTCCAGGTGGAGCAATTGAAATTGCGTTTATCTTAGGAAAAGATGAAACATTACGTCGTATCCAAGTGGGTATTGATCGTTTGAGTGAAATCGTAGAAGAGTAAAACATACAAACGCTTAGAGAAATCTAGGCGTTTTTTTTTGCGTTGTAACGGCAAAAATAAATTATAAAAGAACCTTAAATTGATTCTAGAATAGAAAAATGCAATTTAATGCAAAAATCTATTCTTTATCTCTAGTGATACTGTATAGTATTTGAAATCTAATATTAAGAAAATGATGAAATAGTGCATCAAATTCAAATTAGTATTGATTGTTTAAGTGAAAATGTAGAAGAATAATAATTTAATGAGGAACAGAAATATTTTTTTATAATGCATGAAAAAGATACTTTAAGCATTAAAAATGAGAAAATATCACAAATATAATTGTTAAAGATTGATTTACGTGCTATTATGTGCTTAGAAATGATATGAGGTAAGATATATGTTACTGGAATTTAGGTGTAAAAATCATAAATCAATTAAGGATGAAGTGTTATTTTCTTTATTAGCGAGTAAAGATACTTTTAATAGTGAATATTTGTATGGTTATAAAGATTTAAAGATATTAAAATCTTCAGTTGTTTATGGTGCTAATGGTTCAGGTAAGAGTAATTTTATTGATGCCATATTTTTTATGAAATCTTTAGTTACAAATAGTATTAATTTACAGCCTGGTATGGGTATACCATATACACCACATAAATTGAATGGTGTGGGAAGTGAAAGTTTTTATTCAGTACAATTTATTAAAAATGGAGTTCGCTTTGCGTATGGGTTTTCTATCGAACAAATGTTGGTAAAAGAAGAATATTTATATTATTTCCCAAATGGTAGACAGGCAAAAATATTTGATCGAACGGGTATGACATATGAAGAGGGTAGTAAATTTAAGGGTAGATTTAACAGTTGTAAAGATGTGTTAAAGCCAAATAGGCTAATGATTTCTTGTGCTGCTAATTTTACAAATATTACAGAAATTGAAGATGCATTTCGGTTTTTTAGTGAAGATTTAGTGATTTATACAAATGCAAATCAAGAAAATTGGATGCAGTATTCTTTATATCAATTTAATTCAAATCCTGAAATAAAAAATTTAGCCTTATCTTTCATGCGTGATATCGGTGTAGATATTCAAGATATTAAAATAAATATTGAGGAAAGTGCGTTTCCTCAGTCTGAATTGCCAGAATTTCTTTCAGACGAATATAAAAATAAATTGAGGATGACTCCGTTACAAAAAATCACGGCTTCTGTTGTTTATCCTGGTTTTGAAACAGATTTATTTACTGAAGAATCAACGGGTATTCAAAAGTTATTTGCGTTTTTATGTCCTTTTTTGGATATTATTTCAAAAGGAAAAATATTGATTTGTGATGAATTAGAAACGAGTTTACATGAGTCTTTATTATATACTTTATTAAAAACTTTCTTATCTTTAAACGGAAAAGAACAATCGCAAATTATATTTACTACGCATGATACAAGCTTATTATCCTTGGACTTATTTAGACGAGATCAAATTTGGTTTACTGAATTAAATAGTTTAAATCGTTCTACAGAATTATATTCTTTGGCAGAGATTAAAAGTGTTCGTAAAGATGAAAACTATGGAAAGGGATACATATCTGGTCGTTACGGCGCAATACCGATGTTAAATGAAAATTTAGCTGAATTGTTGAAAAATATATAATGGAGGAATTAAATGAACAGAGACTTTTCTTTAAAAGAAAGAGCGGAAAATACTAGAGACCAGCAACAAATACGACGTGTCGTTCATTTTAATCTACAAGAAATTAAAGATAGATTTGATGAAAGTATATGTAACATAGAAAGTAAATTTGACTTATACGATGAATTGAATGCATCTGGTAAATTGGAGGATGCGAAAGATGTTTTAAGGTCTCAAATTATTTTCTTAGAAGCTGTTCTTGATTTTTATCTTCATGAAATAACAAAATACAGCTATTTTAAAATGTTTTCTAATGAATGGGATAAAACTTCACAATACAAAAATTTTAATGTAAAAATGGAAGTAGTGGAAGTGGGTTTAGATTCATCAAATTCAAGAGAATGGTTCTTTGAATACGTGAATGATTCATTTAACAGAGTCGTATTCATGAGTAGTGAAAGCATGAAGGATCAATTGAATTCGATTGGGATACCTTATAAAGATGTAATGCATAATGTATTTAACAAAAAGTCTGAAAATGAATCTATGAAAGAGGGGAATAGATTTGTTCAAAGCTTGTTTAAAAGAAGAAATGCCATTGCGCATCAAAATGATAGAAGCCATGATTCAGGTATCCAAGATGATATTGATAAATCGTATGTAGTAGATAATATTGAAACAGTCAAAAAAATCGCATATGAAATTTTTAGCATTGCGAATGCAAAGTAATAAGTGTAGAACATTTAGCTGCTTAGGTGATCTTTCGAGGTAATTAATATAAGATAAATATAGAAAGATTGGTATTCATTATGTTTGGAAAAAAGAATTAGTATTTGTGATATTCTTTATTCATAGTCTTGCCGAGAAGTATATAAGATACTCAATACAACAGGCATCTTAGATCATTATATTATTCCATGCTATGATGTTTTGCATACATTAGGAAAAGAATACTTGGTTAAAGATATTACAGATTTTGTAAAAGAAAAAGGAATATGACTTGTATAGCATGGAACAGAGGATAATATGATTTGTAATGAAAGATGGATCATCACAACACCAACAGTAACCATACTTGAACTTGTCTAGAGTTGTTGGATGTGCAGATGTCTTTGTTGATGAAGAATGAATTGGAATTGACATTAGGAATATTTTCATCATTTTTGTTAAATCTAAAAGGTATATATCAAGATAAATTAAAAAGAATTCTCCAGATTTTAAGTTATAATCTCATTGAAAACAAAAAAGTTAAACTTCCTATTACTTTTGTTTTGTTAAACCAGTTTAGAAATTTAAGGGAAGTTTTTATTGTGTTTTGACGGCAAAAACAAATGAATAATAAAGTATCTGTAATATAAAATTGCCGATAATATGATATACTATTACTAGATGGAGGATTGCTTATGAGATATTTTTCAGTGGCTGAAATAGCTAAAAAATGGGATATATCTGAGCGCAGTGTTCGAAATTATTGTGCACAGAATCGTGTAGATGGTGCATTTATTGCCGGTAAAACTTGGAAAATTCCAGAAAATGCCAAAAAACCTGTTCGTACGAACAAGAAGAAAGAACAGCCTGTTACTTTATTGGATATCTTGAAGGAACAAAAGATAAACAAGTATTCTGGTGGGATTTATCATAAAACACAGATTGATTTAACGTATAATTCAAATCATATTGAAGGAAGTCGCTTGAGTCATGATCAAACTCGATATATTTTTGAAACAAATACGATTGGTGTAGAAAATGAAGTGTTGAATGTGGATGATGTACTTGAAACGGCAAATCACTTTCGATGTATTGATATGATTATTGATCATGCCAAGACTGCTTTGAGCGAGAATTTTATTAAGGATTTACACTTGACTTTGAAGAACGGTACAAGTGATTCAAGAAAAGAATGGTTTGTGGTCGGCGACTATAAAAAGGTACCAAATGAAGTTGGAGGAATGAATACAGCACTTCCTGAAGAAGTTCCAGGTAGAATGAAGGAATTGTTAAAAGAATATAATGGTAAAAAAGAAAAGACTTTTGAAGATATACTCGATTTTCATGTAAGGTTTGAGCGTATTCATCCATTTCAAGATGGAAACGGTCGTGTTGGAAGATTGATTTTATTTAAAGAATGTTTGAAATATAATATTGTCCCATTTATAATCGATGATCAGTTGAAAATGTTTTATTATCGTGGCTTAAAAGAATGGGATTATGAAAGAGGATATCTGATGGATACTTGTTTGTCGGCACAAGATAAATATAAAGCTTATTTGGATTATTTTAGAATTGCTTATGAAAATAATAAATCAAATTGAAATCGATGAATATACTGTGATTGAAGTATCTGATCAAACGTATTTTGGAAACTATGCGGTAATTGAAGGCAAAGAATATCCTACAGAAATCGTATATGATTTCTGTAGGATATTCTTTAAATTAGATTCAATTCTTTAAAGGCATGATATATACCATCATCATCAAGTGATGTTGTTATTCTATTTGCTTTATCTTTGATTTCTTGTGGAGCATTTCCCATGGCGATGCTTAGATATGCTTTTTCAAACATAGGAATATCATTAAAGCCATCTCCAATCGCAATCGTATCTTTAATATTGGCATTAAAGTATTTGATTACGGCATCCATGCCTGTGGCTTTATTGATGTGGTAGGAAGTGATTTCTCCACTTTCTTTTCCTAGTGGTGCAAAGGTTGCCGGAATCACATCATATTTGTCGGATAGATCTTGTTGGATCTTTTTGTATGGCGTTTTCCCATTGTCAATAACGGAGACTTTGTTGTAGATAAGGTCTTTTATATTGTCGACAACTGTGATTTGGCTCGTTAGAATGGTCAGGCCATGTTTGGCTTTTTCTTCTTCACTTTTGCCGGCACATTGTTCTTCCACCATTTTTAACATCGTGTCTTTTGTATATTGAGTGGCATAGATGCCTGTGCTGCTTTCAAAGTTAGCTGGGATGTGGTTTGTAAGAAGGTAGTTTGAAAGATATTGGCTTTCTTCTTTTGTGAGTGCATTTTCTTCTACGATTTTGTGTTCACATTCAATGGTTGCCCCACTTCCGGCAATAATGGCATCATAGTCAATTTCTAGCATCGGGCCAAAGATTTCAATGCGCTGTCTTCCTGTGCATAAAATGACTTTGTGTCCGTTTTTTTGGGCTTGAATACAAGCTTTGATGGCACTATCTGGAATGTAGCCTTCGTGATGAAATAGGGTGCCATCGGCGTCTAAAAATATAAGTTTCATAAGGACCTCTTTCTGATTGGACGAAATGATATTTTTATTCTACAATAGAAAGGTAAATATTTAAAGGGGAGGGATAAAATGGGCGATTATATGGTGATAGGTATTGTGCTTGTTTTCGTGGTATTGATGTCAATACTTCCAAAACCAGTTTATAATGCGATTACGCGTGCTTTTTCAATGCATAAAAATGGAATTCGTAGAATTCAGAAGTATCGTACGACAACCGATTCCATTGGAAATCTAATGTTGGGTATATCGATCGTTTTCTGTATCTTCTATTGTTTCATTCCGTTCTATTCATTTTTATATGGTATATTTTTTATTGTGAGCTACTTATGTCTTTTGGCACAGGCAAATCGTGTTACCACAAAGAAGCCTAAACAAATCGCAAAAACCGTTATCTTTTTGACGAATTTATTTGCGGGTGTCAGCTTTCTAGGTGCACTTGGCTTTTTAAATGGGCATGCATCAGTGGCTGTGATCAATCAGTTCATGATTGATTTTCATGCGCATAAGGTATTCAACATCTTATACCTTCTACAAAATCGTACTTGGATGTATTGGTTGTTTCAAGGTGCATTGTTTATGTTTCCACTCTTTATTATGTGGTCACACTTTAAATATATGCGATTGGAGAATAGTGTCAAAGCGGTTTATTTTGTGACATATATTATTAAGATGTTATTTTTGATTATGATTGTATTATGTTTTTCTTGTGAGGCATTTGCTTTCTTGGATATGGTATACCAGGTGGATGCACTTAAGAAATTGGCATAGAGGAAAGAAGGATTTAAAAAATGATTACTCAAAGAATTTCAAAATTGCGTGAGAAGATGATGGAGAATAATGTACAGGCATATATTATTCCTACGTCTGACTTTCATGAAACAGAATATGTTTGCGAATATTTCGCATGTCGTAAATATATGTCTGGATTCACTGGAAGTGCAGGTGTCTTAGTTGTATTACTGGATAAGGCTGCACTATGGACAGATGGTCGTTATTTTATTCAGGCGGCAAGTCAATTGGAAGGTACAGGCATTGATTTAATGAGGATGGGTCAGCCTGGAGTTCCTGAACTAGATGCGTATATTGTTGAAAATCTAAAAGAAAATGATACAGTTGGATTTGATGGTCGTGTCATGAATACAAAGGATGCCTTGGCATATAAATCTGTATTTGATTTGGCACATTTAAATATGAATGTGAATCTAGATTTAGTAAATGACGTATGGACAGATCGTCCTGAGCTTCCTAGTACACCAACTTTCCATTATTCGGAAAAGTTTGCGGGTGAATCTATGGAAAGTAAGCTTTCTCGTTTGCGTGCTTTCTTAAGGGAAAATAAAGTCGATTCCATTGTACTAACAAGTGTGGATCAGATTGCGTGGCTTTATAATTTAAGAGCACATGACATTCCTAATTTCCCGGTTGCGCTTGCATATTCAATCGTATCTTTAGATTCGGCTTCTATTTATATGGATGCTTCTCGTTTGGATGAATTGAGTGAAAAAGAATTTAGTAAGAACAATGTCACTGTTTGTGGCTATAATGATATGTATGAAGCTACAAATACATTGAATGGTTCTGTACTTGTGGATCCTTCGAGTGTAAACTATGCGATTGTTTCTAATTTAAAGGCTAAGCCAGTATTTAAGGAAAGTCCAATCATTTTATGGAAGGCTTTAAAGAATGAAACAGAATTAAAGTGTACAAAGTGGGCGCACATTAAAGATGGTGTTGCCGTTACTAAATTCATGTATTGGTTAAAGAAGAATGTGGGTAAGATAGAGATGAGCGAAATGAGCGTTCAGTCTAAATTACAAGTTCTTCGTAGTGAACAAGAAAATTATTTAGAGGATAGTTTTGATACGATTTGTGCCTATAAAGAACATGCGGCTATGATGCACTATTCTTCAAAGCCAGAAACGAATGTTGAAATCACAAATTCGGGCATGCTTCTAATTGATAGTGGTGGACAATATTTAGAGGGTACTACAGATATTACGCGTACATTTGTGTTGGGTGATATTAGTGAGGAAGAGCGATATTGGTTTACTAAAGCATTAAGAGGACATATTCGTTTATCGGATGCACACTTCTTATTTGGATGTTCAGGAATCAACTTAGATATTCTAGCTCGTGGACCACTATGGGATCAGGATGTGGATTATCAATGTGGTACAGGACATGGTGTAGGTCACTTGTTGAATGTGCATGAATCACCAAATGGCTTTAGATGGAGAGTGTTACCTCATCGTAATGAAATGTGTGTATTAGATGAGGGTATGATTACTTCAAATGAGCCGGGTGTCTATTGTGAAGGTAAGTTTGGTATTCGTCATGAAAATGAAATGGTTGTCGTAAAAGGCAATGTGAATAACTATGGTCAGTTCATGCATTTTGAGCCAATTACGTTTGTACCTTTTGACTTGGATGGTTTGGATGTTTCTTTATTGACAAATGAAGAAAAGACTTGGTTGAACAACTATCATAAAGAGGTATTGGAAAAGATCAGTCCTTATTTAACAAGTGATGAAGCTGAGTGGTTAAAATCGGCTTGTCGATCTATTTAATGAAAGAAAGAATGATACCAATCACATGTCCACATTGTGGGCATGTTTTTGAGATAAAAAGAGATACGGTTGTGATTGCACAAATGGATAGTGTCGCTAGAATTCGCTTGAATGATGGTTCGTATTTTATGCATCAATGTCAAAAGTGTAAGTCCATGTTTTATTTGTACTATCCATTCCTATATCGGGATCCGAAAAAGAAGTTTAATCTTGTCTTGACACAACAAAAGAATATAGATAATTTGAGTGAAGATGAGAGGGTTGTACTTTGTTATAGTGTTTCACAGTTTCTTTTGGCTTTTAAGATCTATGATCAGTGTTTAAATCCTAAACTTGTACTGGTTAAAAAGAAGCAGTTGGAAAAAAGATTGGGTCGTAGTATCAAATTTGATTATTATGACAAGAAGAATGGTTGTCTTTGGTTTGAGGATATGGCTGTATCTTTAACCAAAGAGGAATGTAAAGAGATTCTTATTTTGTAGTATTGTCAAAATAGGTTATAATGTTTGGTAGAAATGAGGTTTTACGTATGAATATTTTAATTGCCGGTGGTACTGGATATATTGGTAGTCATATTTGTGTTGAATTATTAGAAAGTGGTCATGATGTTGTCGTGATTGATGATTTCTCAAATTCAAAACCAGATGTGTTGGAATCGATTTATAAAATTACAGGAAAGCGTGTTAAATTTTATGAATTTAACGTGTTAGATGAGGAAAAGACGGAATCTGTATTTAAGGAAAATAAATTGGATGCGGTGATTCATTGTTGCGCATTTAAAGCAGTTGGTGAAAGTGTTCAAAAGCCAATTGAATATTATACAAATAACTTGATGACTACTTTAGTGGTGGCCAAGATGATGAAAAAGTATCATGTTCCAAGTATTGTGTT
>UMKB01036661.1_pt1 | contig 28515 bp, 29 predicted proteins | sample 1966171 | NCBI WGS metagenome assembly UMKB01 (sample SAMEA4836164, study PRJEB28245) | human gut metagenome | biome: gut microbiome; material: fecal sample | place: Denmark | collected 2008 | reverse complement strand
CCGCCTTTACCGCCGCAAAGGAGACCGCCAAAGCATGATGACCAAGCGTATTTTTTCTGCCCTGCTGGCGGCTGCGCTCAGCCTGAGCCTGCTGGCTGGCTGCGGCAGCACCTCCGGCTCCACCGCCTCCAGCGCCGCCGATGGCCCGCAGCGCTACTCCACCGTGTTCTATGATGTGTTCGACACCGTGACGCAGATCATCGCCTACTGCGACAACGAGGAAGAGTTCACCGCCCAGATGGACGCGCTCCACGCCGACCTTGTGGAGTACAACCAGCTCTATGATATTTATAATGATTACGATGGCGTGACCAACATCAAGACCATCAACGATAATGCGGGCACTGCCCCGGTGACAGTGGATGACAAGATCCTCGGGATGCTGGAGCTGGCCCAGACCATGTATGACACCACCGGCGGCAAGCTGAACATTGCGCTGGGCAGTGTGCTGAACATCTGGCACAACTACCGCGAGGCCGCACTGGCCGATGACAACGACAGCAACAACCAGCTGCCCACGCAGGAAGAGTTGGATGCCGCCGCACAGCACTGCGATATTGCCAACCTCATCATTGATGAAGATGCCAAAACGGTCTATCTGGCCGACCCAGCCATGTCGCTGGACGTGGGCAGCGTGGGCAAGGGCTACGCCGTGGAGCAGGCCGCACAGGCCGCCGAAGCCCGGGGCCTGACCAGTGCCCTCATCAGCGTGGGCGGCAACCTGCGGGCCATCGGCACCAAGCCGGACGGCTCCCAGTGGGTAGGCGGCGTGGAAAACCCGTGGAACTCCTCCGAGGTCTACACCAACGGCAGCTCCACTGTAGCCGCCGTCAAGATGAGCGACCTTTCCCTTGTGACCAGCGGCGACTACCAGCGCTACTACGTTGTGGACGGTGTGCGCTACCACCACCTCATCGACCCGGCCACCCTCTGGCCCGCCGCCTACTTTGACGGCGTGAGCGTGCTGGCTCCGGACTCCGGTGCGGCCGACTGCCTGACCACCGGTCTGTTCTGCCTGCCTCTGGAAGAGGGCAGGCAGCTCGTGGAATCGCTGGACGGCGTGGAAGCCCTCTGGTGCACCACCGATGGCGAAGTGATCACCTCCAGCGGGTGGAGCGAGCATACGAATTAAACCTCTCAGTCTCGCATACGCTCGCCAGCTCCCCTAGTAGGGGAGCCCTTGGCAGTACGGGCAAGTTTTCCCTTCAAATTTGATCCTCTGCAAAAATGGCTCGACGCTATACAGAACGTCGAGCCATTTATTTTTACTTGATATCCAGTTCGGGCGGCACGTCGATCTGGTCAGAGACGTACTTGCCGTTCTTTTTGCGCTGACGCACACACTCGGTGAGCAGATACTCGATCTGCCCGTTCACCGAGCGGAAGTCATCCTCAGCCCACGCGGCAAGGGCATCGTAGAGCTTCGCATTCAGGCGCAGGGGGATCTGCTTTTTCGGCTCTGCCATCAGTACAGGCTGCCGCTGTTCACAATGGGCTGCGCGTCACGGTTGCCGCAGAGTACCACCAGCAGGTTGGAGACCATTGCCGCTTTGCGCTCATCGTCCAGTTCCACCACTTTGTTCTCACTCAGGCGGTCCAGCGCCATCTCCACCATGCCCACGGCACCGTCCACGATCATCTTACGGGCATCAATGATGGCGCTTGCCTGCTGACGCTGCAGCATGACCGCTGCGATCTCGGGGGCGTAGGCCAGATAAGTGATGCGGGCTTCGATGATCTCGATCCCGGCGGCGGTGACGTTCTTCTGGATCTCGCCCTGGATGCGCTTTGCCACCACTTCCGAGGAGCCGCGCAGGCTGCCCTCATCGGCCACACCGTCGCCGGTGGTGTCCACGTTGGGAGCCACATCGTAGGGGTAGATGCGCACCACGTTGCGCAGGGCGCTGTCACACTGCAGGGACAGGTACTCTTTGTAGTTGTCTACATTGAACACGGCCTTGGCGGTGTCGGTCACCCGCCAGATCACCGCAATGCCGATCTCCACCGGGTTGCCCAGGCAATCGTTGATCTTCTGGCGGGAGTTGTTCAGGGTCATCACCTTCAGGGAGATCTTCTTGCCGTCCTTCTCACGGTCAGCCTGCACCACAGGGCGCTGCTGAACATCACCGCTCTGGCTCAGGACCGTGCCCGCAGCCGGGTTGACGGCAGTGCAGAAGGGATTGACCCAGTAGAAGCCCTCCCCCTTCAGGGTGCCGATGTAATCGCCGAACAGGGTCAGCACCAGCGCTTCCTCAGGCTTGAGGACCTTCAGGCCCGCGAACAGGAAAATACCGATGATGGCATAGATGACAGCGATCGCCAGCGGGATAAAACCCAGGAAGGTAGTATACAGCATTACAAAACCGATGCCGCCCACCACAACCGCAGCCACATAACCCAGCAGGGTCAGCAGCAGCATGGTCATGCCGTTCTTCTTGGTCTGTAAGATCTTCTCTTCCATAAAATGTCCCTCCTTTACAGGGTTCGGAAGTTTCTTTCTGATATCAAAATCATATCACATTGTATTTTAATTGTCAAGAACTTCCGATAAACACAAAAACCTCCCACTCGAATGAGTAGGAGGTTTTATTACGCACAGTTATAATTACCAGAACCAATACCGTTTCTTGACGGCGATATACACGATCAGGCAGACCACAGTCAGCGCACCGGCGGCGATGAAGAAGGTCCAGTTGATATTGGTGAAGCGCAGATTCTGGTTGGTCAGCAGGTAGCTGCCAGCCGTATCGGCGGTGATGGTGCCATCCTTATAGCTGTTCAGGAACTGCCACTTTTCGCTGGCGGTGTTGTGCAGATACAGGCGGCTGTAAGCGGCGTTCTCACCGGTCAGGGTGATCTGCACCACGCAGGGCAGCGCACCGCTTTCGCCCAGCTGGAAGCTCAGGCCGTTTTCATCGGGGGCAAAGGTCAAGGCGGTGCTGAACCCGCCCTGGGTGCTCTTGATGCTGGTGCCATCGATCCGCAGGGTATAATCCTCGCCCAGCACGATCAGGCTGCGGCCCGTGGTGCGCAGGGCGCTCAGGATCTCGCCGGTAATGGCGGGCACGTCGCTCTGATAGAGGGACACTTCCTCCCCTGCGGCGTTCTGGATGGCGGCAACGGTGGCATCGGTGGTGACGTTGTCCTCGGTGCCCTCACCGCTGGTATCGCTGCTGCTGCCGGAGGTGGATGCGGTGCGGTTGACGATGACCGTGACCGAGGTGGAGGCGGTGCCGTTGGAGACCACCACGGAGGTGGCACCCGTGGCAACGCCGGTGATGACACCGGAACCGCTGACGGTGGCAATGCTCTTGTCCTGGCTCTTGAAGGTTAGGCTCTGGCTGGCCGAGGCCGGCGACACCTTGCCGGTGATGGTCTTGGAGGAGCCCGGCTTGAGCACCACATAGTTGGTGTTCAGGGAGATGGACTGGCTGGAGACGGTGCTGGTGTTGGCCGCAACCACCGTAATGGTGGCCGTGCAGCTCACGTTGCCGTCCGTGGCGGTGATGGTGGCCTTGCCAGGGGCAACGCCGGTCACCTTGCCAAAGTTGTTGACGGTGGCCACCTTCTCATTGGAAGAGCTCAGGCTGACGTTGATATAGTTGGCCGCCGAGGTGGGCAGCACTGCCAGCGAAAGGCTGGTGGTCTCGCCCACGGCAATGGTGCTGGATGCAAGGGTGATATCCATTTCGGTGGCGATCATGCTGGCATCCGGCTGGGGGGTGATGGTATAGGTGCAGCTCACCCCGCCGCAGGTGGCGGTGATGTTGGCCGTGCCCAGGCCCACAGCCTGCGCCACGCCCTCACTGTCCACCGAGACAACATTGGGGTTATCAGAGACATAGGTCACGCCGTTCTTGCTGGCGGCATTGGCGGGGGTGGTCACCGGGGAGAGCTGCTGGGCCGTGCCCGCCAGCGGGGCGGCATCGTAGCTGCCGGTCTCGATGCTCTCGGCGGTAACTTTATCCCAGGGAAAGCTCACCTTGGGCAGCGTGAGGGCCAGCGGCGTGGTAACAGGGCCGGCAGCCGACGCAGGCAGGGCGGCGGCACAGGCCAGCACACCCAGCAAAGCCGCGCTGGCGGCCAGCTGTTTCGGGTTCAGTTTCATTCTTTCGTACCTCTTGGGCGTGGAATCGGCGGGCGCTTAGCGGAACAGCACGCCCAGGGCCTCCATCACATAGTCAAAGTAAGTCAGTTCATCGTACTCCACACGGGCGGTGACGCTCATGCCGTTGGAAAGATCCACCTTGTCGCCGCTGGTGCTCACGACATAGGTGTTGTCCGGCTTGATGGTCATCTTGTAGTAGGACCCGCTGGTGTTGGTGGTCACGTCACTGTCGATGGAGGTAACAGTGCCGGTCAGGGTGCCGTAGGAATACTCCGACAGGCCGGTGATGGCGATCTTGCAGGGGTCGCCCACGTTGATCAGCGGCCGGTCGTTGACGGTGACAGCCGCCACGATCTCAAGGTCGCTGTTCTCGCTGGCAACGGTGGCCAGAGCGGAGCCTGCGCTGAGCACCATACCCACCTTGTAGGGGGTGTCCATGTGGATGACACCGGAAGTGGGAGCGTAGATGTAGTAATCGTTTGCGCCGGTGTTCAGGGCATCCAGCTGGGCCTCGATGTTGTCAATGTTGGCCTGCACGCTGGTCAGGTTGGCAGAAATAGACTGCAGGGTGGAGTAGTACAGGCTCTCCACCTCGCTCTGGTTCTGCTCCATCATGGTCTTGATCTGCTCGTCGGTGTAACCGGCGGCCTGATAGGGCGAAGCGTCGAACGCCTTCTGGCTGACCTGACTCTTGTAGCTCTCGTACTGGTAGTAATAGGGCTGGTCGTCGATGTCGGTTTCGCTGAAGTAGTTCTTGTCGTCCTGAATGGACTTGAGCAGCTTTTCGTACTGGCTCTTCTGCTTTTTGTAGATGTCCAGCTGCTTCTGGTAGCTGTCCTGCTGGATGTCCAGATCGGTGCTCTTGATGTGGGCGATGAGGTCGCCCTCGGTGACATAGCTGCCCTCCGAGATGTTCAGCTCGGTGATGGAACCGGAGTAGCTGGACATGATATAGGTCTTGTTGGCCGCCTGCACTGAGCCAGTGGACTGGCTGACGTAGGTGCGCTTGTTCTGGGTGCTCCAGATCACCAGAAACACCATGAGGAAAGCCACCAGAAGAATGAGCGCGTAGCCAAAGGCCGGCAGCTTCTTCTCCATCATAATGCGGCGGTCCTGCAGGTCGGAAAGATTCTGAATGCGAGTGGTCATATTACTTCGTCTCCATAAAAACGTCCATGACACCGTTTTCGCTGTCCTGATTGACGTAGATGCTGTAGGTGGTGCCGGTCAGCTCGATCTCGTGCTCGTAGGCATAGATGTTCAGCTTCTGGCTGGCAAGGCTGCTGTGGTCCATGGGGCCGGTGAAGTGGGCGTACAGGCAACCCTTCACCCGCAGCACAGCGTCCTGCTCGTAGCCCGGCTCCAGGCGGGGGATGAGCTGGTTGACCTGCATCATAAAATAGATCTGCGGCTCCGGGTTGGGACCGGAGGTAAACTTAACGCACTGGATCACAGGGCCAACCGGCATGGCGCTGTGGCTCTTGATAAAGTTCTGCATCTGGGTCAGGATCACGCCCAGGTTGCCCAGCTCGCTGGCATCGATCTTGCGTGCCAGAACGTTGGTCAGCTTCAGGGTCTTGTTTTCTGCAACTTGGATCTCTCTCATAATAATGTCCACCTGTTTCTTTTTTGTTTGCAATAAGCAATTGTAAGGGAAGGAATGGGGGAACGGCTCAACCCCCCAGTCGCCTGCGGCGACAGCCCCCACTAATAGGGGGGCCCTTGGCATGGCGCAAAGCTCACCCTCCTTGCCAAGGCCGCCCCTATTAGGGGCGGTGGCATTGCGGAGCAATGACGGTGGGGTTATCCCCGTAACTCCACAACACGGCGTTCTATTGTACTGTCAATCTGTGCACACACCGCATCAAGATGTCTGTCCACATCAAGGTTCGTAAACCGAAGCACCTGCACACCATACTGTTCCAGGATCGCGGTACGCTGTTCATCGTACTCCTTCCCCTGTTCAGTATAATGCTGTGAGCCGTCAAGTTCAATAACCAATCTTGCCAGAGGACAATAAAAATCCACAATAAAGTGCTCTATCACCCTTTGACGATAGACTTTTACCGGGTAAGTACGCAGATAAGCATACCACAATCTTTTTTCCTGTGGTGTCATTTCATGCCGCAGGTCGAATGCTCGACCATTCAATCTTCCATCATACGGCAGATTTGTTATTGGCATCCCGGCACCTCCTCTAGCGGCTGAACCCCCCAGTCGCCTGCGGCGACAGCCCCCGCTAATAGGGGGGCCCTTGGCATGGCGCAAAGCTCACCCTCCTTGCCAAGGCCGCCCCTACTAGGGGCGGTGGCATTGCGGAGCAATGACGGTGGGGTTTGACTCCAGCTGCTGCCCACGGCTCACCACATAGCCAGCTCCATCTTTATTCATTTCCTTACAATTGCCTACCGCAACGCGATAAGCAACATAAAAATAAGGTGTGCCAGGAGGCACACGCCTCCTGGCACACCATAACGAGGCATTGTTGTCTGCCCCGCGCTAACAAGTAGGGCGGTGCAGTTTCCTCAACGCTTCATAATTTCAGATCACGTCTAATTAGACAGTGAACTTAACCTCAGTCTCCTTGACGGTGTTCTTGGTGGGAGCCACGCCCAGGTTGTAGACAGCAGCAGCAATGCCCAGAGCGTTCATGGCATAGTCACCAAAGTTGTTCTTCTCGATCTTGTTGCCGTGAACATTGGTGCCGAACAGGTTCTTGCCGATGTTGCCGACTTCCTTCCAAGTGGTCTGGCCGCTGAACAGGACACCGATGGTGCGGTCAATGGTAGACTTCAGGAAGGTGTTGCCAACCAGAGTCACGATGTTGGTGTTGAAGGTCTTGACGTTGTCCAGAGTCCAGATAGGAGCGGTAACAGCGCCGATAGCGTCGATAAAGCTAGCGCCACCGTTGACGTAGGTCATTTCGTTCTCTGCGATAACAGAGTAGTTTGCAGGCATCATCATAATGAATTACTCCCTTCAAATGAATGAAAAAAACTTATTTTGGCGATCTTTTTCCGGCTGCGCATCCATCCAAAGATCATTTATGTAACCGAGTGCGCACTCGGCTGCAACTTAATAGGTCATTGCCTCGCCATCGTCGTCTTCTTCAACAACTGCCGCGGGGGCAACGGGTACAGGCTCTTCCTTTTTGCGGCGGAAGATGCCCTGCTGCAGGTTCCAGAGCTCGTAATATTTGCCCTGCTTTGCCAGCAGCTCGTCATGGGTACCGCGCTCCACGATCTGGCCGTGATCCATGACCAGGATCAGGTCACAGTCTCGGATGGTGGAAAGGCGATGTGCCACGATCAGCATCGAACGGTCAGCCAGCTGGTTATAGATCATATCAAAGATGGTATTCTCTGTACCAAAGTCCAGGCTGGAGGTCGATTCATCAAAGATGTAAAGGCTCGAATCCTTCAGGAACGCACGGGCCAGTGCAATGCGCTGCTTTTCACCACCGGACAGGCCGTTGCCAGCTTCCTCCAGATAGGTGTTGTACTGCAGCGGCAGCTTGCGGATGAACTCGTGTGCGTCGGCCATCCTGGCCGCCTCCCGCACCTGATCGAGGGTAGCCTCGGGGCGGGAGATGCGGATATTCTCGAAGATCGTCTTGCTGAACAGCTCAACGTTCTGCGGGACATAAGAAATGCAGCGGCGGACGGATGCATTGCTGTACTCGTCCAGATCAACGCCATTCACGCTGATGGTACCGCTCTCCGGCTCGTAATACTTGAGCAGGAGCTTGGTGATGGTGGACTTGCCGGAACCCGAGGAACCAACCAGCGCCACCTTTTTCCCCTGCGGGATGGTGAAGGAGATGTGGTCCAGTGCCGGGGTGCGGTTGCCATACCGGAAGGTGACATCCTTGAACTCAATGTCGCCCTCCATGCTCTCCATCTCGGTGTACTCGTGGTCATCGTCCTGCTCGGATTCGTAATCCATGATCTCCGTCAGGCGCTTCATGGAGATGGAAGCTTCCTGAATGGACATCTGCATACTGATGAGCTCGCTCACCGGAGAAGTAAAGTAGCCCGAAAGGGTGCTGAACGCCATGTAGCCGCCCAGCGTCAGCTGGCCATTCAGCACCTGCGTGATGCCCACATAGGTGGTGACCATGTTCAACACGGTCATGATCACGCTGGAGATCAGGCTCTGGCCGGTGCTGATCTTGCTGGAACGCAGGCTGATCTTCAGGCTCTTGATGTATTCACGCTCAAGGGCTTCCAGCTCGCGCTCTTCGCAGGCGTTGCACTTGATGGTCTCGATGCCGCGCAGGCTCTCGATCATCTGGCTGTTCAGAACGGCCGACTGCACCATCGTCTCTTCATTGATCCGCTTGTAGGGCTGCTTGAAGATGATGACGAGCAGCAGGCTCAGAACGGTGGTAAACAGGGTAATGGAGAACAGCGAAGAATTCATCCGGAACAGGACAAAACCTGTACCCACGGCCATCACGATGTCCATGACCACGCTCATTGCAATGCTGGTCAGCACCGATTTGATGGTGCTTGCATCGGAATAGCGGGTGGTGATCTCGCCGGTCTTACGGGATGCAAAGAACTTCATCGGCAGTTTGTACACATGCTCGAAGTAGCCCAGCATCAACGGGATATCAATTTTAATGGAAAGGAAAATCAGGATCCACTGTCTCACGGTCGAAAGCAGCGTACTGGTCAGGTTGACCACGCTGAACACGACAATGAGCGATACGAGCAGGTTTTTCAACCCGTAGGGCAGCACCTCGTCCATGATTGCCTTATTAAAGACGGTGGACACGATGCCGATCAGTGTCAGGATCACTGAACTGAGAATAGCGTAAGCAAACAGCTTTTTCTGAGGAAGCAGCAGATCCATGTACCGCTTCAACATGTTGTTGCGGGCTGCTTTGGCTTCCTCTTTACCCTCCACCTTATGCTTGCCGGTGCCGCCCTTGAACTCCGCTGTGGGGTTCAGCAGCAGCAGCACGCCGGTGAAGTTTTTATAGAACTCATCCAGGCTGATTTTTTTTAGTTCATTTGCAGGGTCGCCGATGACGACGTAATCCTTGCATTTGTACTTTTTGCTTGCATCAGCCTTGCGTTCTTCTTCCTGCACCACATGCTTGCGGCGGGCATCGTCCTCCTTGATGGTCGTCTTTTTAAAGATGACCACAAAGTGGGTCATGCCCTGGTCGGTAATAACCTGCGCAATCGCGGGCAGTGTGAAATCGCTTAAAAAGTTTTCGCGGTCAACACGGACAGCCGCCGTGCTGAAGCCCAGCTCATTGGCTGCTTTCTGCAGACCAACGAGGTTCGTGCCTTTCATGTCGGTTCCCATCATATCCCGCAGGCGGGTGATGGTGATTTCCTTTTTGTAATGGAGGCACACCATTGCGAGTGAAGCGGCCGCGCAGTCCGTAGAATCGTGCTGCCGCACATAGGTATAACGCATACGATGTTTCCTTTACAAGAGACCGACAACCAAAAGCAAACGATCTCTTTTTCAATGTACTGTGTCTATTTCAAAACTACGGCTTTTATTCTAGCACACCCGGTCTGTTTGCACAAGCCCCAGTTTGCTGTTGTTTTGACCGTAGGTCTGACAAATGAAAAAGGTTTTCTTTTTGCACTCCGGTTTAACAGCGCATAGCCTTCTGCTTTGCCCTGCCCTGCGGAGAACCAGGGCAAAGCAGAAGTCCGCTGCTATCAAAAGAAGGGAGCGCCTACCCTTTGATCTGAGTCAATCACCACAGAACGTTTAAAAACTGTTCCAAGGTTTGGGTGTAGTATACCACAATCTGACAGCATCTTCAAGAGGACATTTTTTAAGAAACCATTAATTTTGAAGATTTTGTGAAAAAAGTCTCAGATTGGTTACAACACCCGGTTAAAAAACGAGCGGCGAAGTTGCCCTCGCCGCCTAATGGCGCCTCTTGCCTGACTCGAACAGGCGACACCCTGATTAACAGTCAGGTGCTCTAACCGACTGAGCTAAAGAGGCACATCTTTCAAAACGCAATTTCGCAGCGCACAATTGACTGCGAGATGTATTATAACTCTTCCCGCTCCCTTTTGCAAGCCTTTTTTGGAAATTTGTGAAAAAAGTTTTTCAAAGGGGCTCAACCCTCTCAGTCAAAGCCTTGCGGCTTTGCCAGCTCCCCCGAGGGGGGAGCTTTTGGCAGGACCACCGCAAGCAGCTGCTAAAGGCCGGGGCAGTCTTGGCTCCCCCTTTGGGGGAGCTGGCGCGTTAGCGCCTGAGAGGGTGAGCCCGTGTTCCGACATCCTTTTTCTTACGCTTCTGTTACCCTATCAATACCAGAAAGAAGGTGCCGCCCATCAAGACTGTGATCTACCTCGATGTCCTGCTGCTGACGAATTTTGCGCTCACGCTGCTGTTCCTGCTGGCGGCGGGGCTGCTGGCCGGGGTGGAGTGCCGGGCAGGGCGGCTGCTGTTGGGCGGGGCGGCGGGGGCAGCTTCCTCGTTGGCCCTGCTGGCCCCGGAAGCGCCGGACGCTGCCGCGCTCTTATATAAAGTGTCAACCGCCGCCCTCACGGTGGCCGCCGCCTACGGCTGGCCCGGGGGCCGATGCTTTGCCCGGCTTGTGGGGTGGTTCTGCGCGGGAAATCTGCTGCTGACGGGGGCGCTGCTCCTGCCCGGGGCCCAGACCAACAACGGCTGCATCTACCTGCCCCTTTCGCCGGGGGCACTGCTGGCGGGCGCGGGCGGGGTGGTGCTGGCTGTGCAGGGGGTGCTCCGCTTTCTGGGCCGGGGCGGCGGGCAGGTGTTCCCCGCCCGGCTCACCGTGGCAGACACAGCGCTGGATGTCCGGGCCTTCTGCGACACCGGCTTTTCGGTGCAGGAGCCGCTTTCGGGCCGGGCGGTGGTGCTGGTGCGGTTCGGTGCCGTGCAGGACCGTCTGCCGCCCGCCCTGGGTACTTATCTGGAGCAGCACTTTGCCGGGGCCGCTCCCCTGCCCGACCCGGCGCTGGGGGTGCGCCTTGTTCCCTGCACCACCGTGGCCGGGCACTGTATCCTGCCGGCGGTCCCGGCAGCTTTTGTGGTTTGCAGAACCTCTCTTGGCTCCCCTGCCAGGGGAGCTGTCGAGCAAAGCGAGACTGAGAGGTTCTATGCCGCCTTCGCCGACCTCCCCCCGCCGCCTGATGGGTGGGAAGTGCTGGTGGGGAGCGAAACCGTCAGCAGCCTGGCGCATGGGTAGGCTGCACTTCCATACAACCTCTCCGTGTTTCCGCCACTGGCGGCGGTCGTCGTTGTCTGACAGAGGAAAGGCAGAGCTTTCCGCCATGCCAAGGGCCCCACTACTAGGGGGGCTGTCGCCACAGGCGACTGGGGGGTTGAGCCGGGAGCCGCTGCTGGCGTTAAACCCCACCGTCATCCCTACGGGATGCCACCGCCCCTAATAGGGGCGGCCTTGGCAAAGAGGGCGAGCTTTCCGCCATGCCAAGGGCTCCCCTACTAGGGGAGCTGTCGCGGCGAAGCCTGCGACTGAGAGGTTGGACAAAGACAGAGCCTATCCATTACTATCCTATAAAGGGGTCTCACCATGTTCAATTTTATCAAATGGCTGTTTTTTCGCTTATTATCCCCTTCCGCCGCCCACTACATCAACGGCGGGCCCAGCCTGCCGCCGCCGCTGACATCGGAGCAGGAAAAGGCCCTGCTGACCCGAATGATGGCAGGGGATGCCGCCGCGCGCGATGACCTCATCACCCACAACCTGCGGCTGGTGGTCTACCTTGCCAAAAAGTACGAGAACAGCGGTGTGCCGCAGGAGGACATGATCTCCATTGGCACCATCGGGCTGATCAAGGCGGTGAACACCTTTACACCCGCGCGGAACATCAAGCTGGCCACCTACGCCAGCCGGTGCATCGGCAACGAGATCCTGATGTACCTGCGCAAAAGCTCCAACCGACGGCAGGAGGCCAGCATCGACGAGCCCCTGAACACCGACGGCGACGGCAACGAGCTGCTGCTCTCGGACGTACTGGGCAGCGACGAGAACCTTGTGGGCCTGCAATTGGAGCAGGCCGCCGAGCGCGCCACCCTCCGGCGCTCCGTGGAGCAGCTGGCCCCCCGGGAGCGGCAGATCATGGAGCTGCGCTTCGGCCTTGTGGACGGCGTGGAGCACACCCAGAAGGAAGCCGCCGATGCCCTTGGCATCAGCCAAAGCTACATCTCCCGGCTGGAAAAGCGGATCATCCGTCAGCTGAAAGAGGTGCTGGAGCGGGAGTAACCCCACCGACATCCCTGCGGGATGCCACCGCCCCTAATAGGGGCGGCTTTGGCATAATGGGTAACTTTATGGGTACTGCCAAGGGCCCCACTATTAGGGGGGCTGTCACGCAAAGCGTGACTGAGGGGTTTAGTCTCCAAAAAGTTCCTCGTATTCCCCGCACGTTCCGTGACCATACTTCCGGTATCAACGTAACCGGAGGTTCGGGGGATGTACAACAAAGTGGAATTATGCGGGGTGGACACGGCCCAGCTGCCGGTGCTTTCCGAGGCGGAAAAGCGGCAGCTGCTCACCCGGGCGCGGGCAGGCGATGCCGCCGCCCGGCAGGCCATGATCGAAGGCAACCTGCGGCTTGTCCTGAGCGTGGTGCAGCGGTTCGCGCAGCGGGGGGAGAATCTGGACGACCTGTTTCAGGTGGGGTGCATCGGGCTCATCAAAGCCATCGACAACTTTGACCCGGCCCAGCCGGTGCGGTTTTCCACCTACGGCGTGCCCATGATCATCGGGGAGATCCGGCGCTTCCTGCGGGACAACAACGCCCTGCGGGTCAGCCGCAGCCTGCGCGATGCCGCCTACAAGGCCATGCAGGCCCGGGAGGCGCTGGAAAAGCAGCTGGGCCGGGAGCCCACCGTGGATGAAGTGGCCCGGCAGGCGGGTCTTTCCCGCCGGGAGGTGAACGCGGCGCTGGAATCAGTGGTGGAGCCCATCAGCCTGGAAGAGCCTCTTTACACCGATGGCGGCGATGCCATGTATGTCATCGATCAGGTGCGCGACCCGGACAGCGAGGACAGCTGGATCAGCGGGTTGGAGTTCCGGCAGACCGTGGCCGGGCTGACCCCGCGCGAAAAGCGGATCATGGAGCTGCGCTACCTCAAGGGCGAGACCCAGATGGAGGTGGCGCGGGAGATCGGCATCAGCCAGGCGCAGGTCTCCCGGCTGGAAAAGGCCGCGCTGGAGCAGTTCCGGCACAAATAAACAGGAGAGCGGCACAGGCCTCCCTGCACCGCTCTCCTACTTTTTGTATTTGCGCCTGGTCGCCGCCCCGCCCCGCAGATGGCGCTCGGCCTTGTTGCGGGCCAGCACGGCCTGCACCCGGGCAAACAGGGCCGCATCCACGGCCCGCAGGCGGGTGGACACATCCTTGTGCACCGTTGATTTGCTGCACCCGAACGCCCGGGCGGCTGCCCGCACCGTGGCACTGTGCTCTGCAATGTACTCTCCCAGCAGCGCCGCCCGCTGCTCCGGCTCCACATTCATCCGGTCACGCCTCCCCTGTTTGCGGTCTCCCTAAAAAATATGAGCCAGCGGCCGCCAATATGCCCGCCTGGGCTTGACATTTGGGCGCTGGCCGCTATACTGGGAGCTGGACATAAAAACAGGGGCGCTGAAAAGCTGAGATCCGCACCTGAGCGGAGTACCCTCGAACCTGATCCGGGTAATGCCGGCGTAGGTAGTTTGCGGAAAGGTCCACCCTCTTCACAAACGAAGCCCATGCGCCTGCCTTTTTGTGCGGGTGCATTTGTTTTTGTGTACTATTATCTGAGAAGAGGAATCTCCCATGTCAAAAACCTATTCCAAGACCCGCATTCTTGTGGAGTGCGCCCTGATGATCGCCATTGGCACCGTGCTGAGCAACATCAAGTTCTTCACCCTGCCCAACGGCGGCAGCGTTACCCTGCTGAGCATGCTGCCCTTTGTGCTGGTCTCCTTCCGCCACGGCGTGAAGTGGGGCCTGTTCACCGGCTTTGTCAACGGCTGCCTGCAGATGCTGCTGGGCTTCTGGGCACCCCCGACCCCGACCTTCCTGTATTTCCTGGGTGAAGTCCTGCTGGACTACCTGGTGGCCTTTATGGCGCTGGGCACTGCCGAGTTCTTTGCCCGTCCCTTCAAGAACCGGATGGTCGGCGTGGCCGTGGGCACCTTTATGGCAGGCTTCCTGCGTTTTATGTGCAGCTTCCTGTCCGGTGTGCTGGTCTGGGGCAACCTGAACGAAGGCCTGTCCGCCTGGACTTACAGCCTGGTGTACAACGGCAGCTACATGCTGCCCGAGACCCTGCTGACCATGGTGGCCGCCGTTCTGCTCTGCCGCGTGGCTCCGCAGATCTTTGACCGCCAGCACGCAAAGGCCTAACCCATCCTCACTTTGTTCCGCGCCCTGCCCGGCTCTGTGCCCGGCAGGGCTTTTTTGTTATTGCAAACTTTTTCAAATTGGGTGTTGACAACCGCCCGCCCGGCTGGTATAATAACTCACGTCGCAAGACACCAACCGAATATGTGGGGGATTAGCTCAGCTGGGAGAGCGCTTGCATGGCATGCAAGAGGTCAGCGGTTCGATCCCGCTATTCTCCACCAAAAAAGCACTGTACTTCGTAGGAAGTATGGTGCTTTTCTTTTTTTGTTCCAGCAAAAAGATCAGGAATGCACAGCTCGCCATGCAGGCGGGCCAGTGACACCCCCGATCTCAATCGAAACCGTTGTTTGACTTAACGCTTGCAGTGTTTTCCGCGCCGCGCCGCCAGCTCCATGCCAAGAACCGCCTGCGTATCTCTACGTCGGCGGTCTTTTCTTGGGGCACGGGTGGATTACGCAAGCCGCGCTGCTAAAAACAGCCCACTGGGCTGTTTTTGCGCTGTCTTCCACGACAGCGCCGCAGCTGTTCGAATCCACCCGCCTAGCCTCCGGGAAGGTTATTACAAAACAGAAACTCCAGTACCCGGTTCGGATACTGGAGTTCTTGGTGGGCGCGGGTGGATTCGAACCACCGAAGCTGAAAAGCAGCAGATTTACAGTCTGTCCCCATTGGCCACTCGGGAACACGCCCATATCCTATTTGCAGTCATCGCTGACTGCCTGTATATTTTATCATCTGAAGTGGCATTTGTCAACTACTTTTTCCACGGATTTTCTCTTTTTCTGTCGTTCTCTATTTTCCTGCGTTTTACCGCAATAAAAGCACTTCCTATAACAGCAAAAGACCCCAAAACGTTTTCCGTTTTGAGGTCTTTTTGGAGCTGGTGACAGGAGTTGAACCTGCAACCCACTGATTACAAATCAGTTGCGCTGCCATTGCGCCACACCAGCATCGGTTACCTAGATAGTATACCACCAGCGGGCGGGTTTGGCAAGGCTTGATTTCTGATTCTACGGTTATTCCACGGTCACGCTCTTGGCGAGATTGCGGGGCTTATCCACATCACAACCGCGCAGAACAGCCATATAGTAGGCAAACAGCTGCAGCGGAACGATGAGCTGCAGGGGCATCAGCAGGTCATCGTAGTCATCCAGACGCACCACATAGTCGGCCACGCCATCGGGCACCACGGCATCCCGGGTGGTGAAGAGCAGGACCTTCGCGCCGCGGCTCTTGGTCTCCTTGGCGTTGGAGATGGTCTTTTCGTAGACCTGCTTCTGGGTGGCAAGGGCGATTACCGGCACGCCGTCTGTTACCAGACTGATGGTGCCATGCTTGAGCTCGCCCGCCGCATAGGCATCCGAGTGGACATAGCTGATTTCCTTCAGCTTCAGGCTGCCCTCCAGCGAGAGCGAATAGTCGAACCCGCGGCCGATGAAGAAGCAGCTCTGGGTATTGACGAAACGGCTGGCCAGATACTTGATCTGCTCACAATCGGCCAGGCGGGGCTTGATGACCTCCCCGGCCCGGAGCAGCTCTGCCGTCAGGCGGCGGATCTCGGCATCGGTCTGCATTCCCCGGGCGTAAGCCAGCCGCAGGGCGAACAGGTAGAGCACGCACATCTGCACCATGTAGGCCTTGGTGGAGGCCACAGCGATCTCAGGGCCGGCATAGGTGTACATGACATAGTCCGCCGCGCGGGCAATGCTGCTGCCCACCACGTTCACAATGGCCAACACCGGCACGCCCCGGCTCTTGGCCAGCTTGAGGGCAGCCAGCGTATCGCTGGTCTCGCCCGACTGGCTGATGATGATAACCAGATCCTCCGGCCGCAGAATGGGGTTCCGGTAGCGGAACTCGCTGGCAATCTCCACCTGTGCAGGCACCCGGGCCAGCGCCTCGATGGCGGCCTTGCCCACCATGCCCGCGTGCATGGCCGTGCCGCAGCCCACCAGATGCACCGTGCCGATGCGGCGCAGCCGCTCATCCGTCAGCTCAGGAACGCGCAGGTCGGGCAGACCGTTTTCCACACGGGGGCTCACCGTGGCCGTGATGGCCGCAGGCTGTTCGTTGATCTCCTTCAGCATGAAGTGCGGGTAGCCGCCCTTTTCAGCGGCTTCCTGATCCCAGTTGGCGGTCAGAACTTCCCGCTCCACCGGCTCCGCGAACTCATTGTAGAAGCGGATGCCGTCGGCGTTCACCACCGCCATGTCCCCCTCTTCCAGCACGCTGTACCGGCGGGTATATTTCAGCAGCGCCGGGATATCCGACGCAATAAAGTTTTCCTCTTCGCCCCAGCCCACGATGAGCGGGCTCTCCCGCTTGACCGCGAACAGGGTATCCGGGAAATCCCGGAACAGAACAGCCAGCGCATAGCTGCCCCGCACCATGGCCAGCGCAGCGCGCAGGGCTTTGAGGGGTTCTCCCTCATAGCAGCTGTCGATGAGCTTGACCAGAACCTCGGTGTCGGTCTCGCTCTCAAAGGTATAGCCCTTGGCCATGAGCCGCTCCTTCAGCACACCATAGTTCTCGATAATGCCGTTGTGGACGATGCTCACCCGGGGCGTGGAATGCGGGTGGCTGTTCACATCGCTGGGTTCCCCGTGGGTTGCCCACCGGGTGTGGCCGATGCCGCAGCCGCTCCGGGCCAGGGCCTCCACCGCCAGCCGCTTGCGCAGCTCCGCCAGACGGCCCTTGCTCTTGACCACCCGGATGCCGCCCTCCAAAGCCAGGGCCACACCGGCGGAATCATAGCCGCGGTACTCCAGCTTTTCCAGACCATCCAGCAAAACATCCTGTGCATTCCGTTTTCCAACATAACCAACAATGCCACACATACAAAACACCTCCATGCCGACAGCCCGGCGCAAAAAACGCGCGCAGCACAGCTGTCAGCCTCCTGTAACAGTTTATGTTCTTGTATGGCTTTCTTTGAGGGGATCTGTTACGGTATCACTGCCGATTTTTGCCCCTCTCTGCGACTGGTATAGCCCATGGTCAGCCGGAGAAACATCCGCCGAATTTTTCGATGATTCCTCTCCTCGTCACCCTCACGGCTGTCACCCGTGTGGCCCGGCGCTTTGTGTCAACTGGTGGTAGACATCACTCCTTTCAATTAGAATCCTCTTAGACAAAGCCCTGCTATTAAACCCCACCGTCATCCCTTCGGGATGACACCGCCCCTACTAGGGGCGGCCTTGGCAGAGCAATACAGTTTGTGTATATAGGGAAACTTTACGAAATGCCAAGGGCCCCACTATTAGGGGGGCTGGCGGGCGTAAGCCCGCCTGAGGGGTTTGACCCATTATCTTTTTCCCAGCATCTTATGCAGCTTCGGCCGCCACACCAGCTGATACACCTGCAGCAGGTTGTGGAGCGCCCGGTCATACAGCAGAAAGGCCACGTTGCCCATGGCAAGGGTGGCCAGCGAGACCGCCAGCGCGGTGGTCTTCAGCTCCTGCGAAATGCTGCCCGCAGGCACCAGCAGCAGCACCAGCCCGTACATGGCCAGCACGGCACCGTTGCAGAGCAGCAGCTTGCACAGCACCCGCACCAGCGGCAGACGAATGCGCTCAAACCGGGGCTTGACCAGTGGGTAATACCCCAGCAGGAACACAAAGACCAGTACCACCTCCTTATCCGGCACAAAGAGCAGGCTGAGCAGGCTCACCGCGCCGTAGGCTGTCAGGGCCATGGTCCTGCCGCACTCCACGCAGACCGTAGCGATGAGCAGGCTGGCCACCGCCGGGGCAATGAACATCAGCACCGGCACCACGGCCCCCAGCAGCATCAGGGCCACGCTCAGGGCAGCAGCCATGCCGCAGTAGGCCATCGCCCAGCTCTTGCGGGCCTTCACGGCAGCTCCCAGCGCACGGGCTGGTTCTCCGGGTCCAGCGGCTCCACCGCATGGCGCAGGCCCAGGATCATAATATTGTCGATCAGGCTCTTGTTCAGCTTGACATCCAGCATCCCGTAGGCGCGCACCAGATCGTTTGCCACAGCCAGCGACTGCCGCCGGGCATTTTCCAGTGCAGCACCGGGGTCCTCGACACCGTTGACCAGATACACATTGTACCGCCCGGCCCGCTTGTCATCGGCCACACGGCCCGCCTTATCCAGCAGGTAGAACACCCGCCCGATGCAGCTGCCGATATAGCGCATACTCTTGCGCTGGCTGTTCTCATCGGTGGCAAGCGTGGAGTAGAGCGCGCCGTAGATGTTGCTCATAGGCTCGGCAGCCTCGGTGTAGTTCTTGGCGTTCAGGTTCATCTGAACGACCGCCTGCTCCTGCTCCTGTTCAAACAGCCGTTCCAGCGCGGGGTTCTCCTGCACGGCCTTTTCGTAGGCGCGGCGGAGCAGGATGCGGTCGATGGTGCGCTTCACCCGCTGTTTGAAGGGCAGCTCGTCACAGCGGCGGTCCTGCAGCTTATGCCAGCCCAGCAGCACCTCCACCTGCGCGGCCAGCCGGATGCCCTGGGTCTGGCACATCATCGGCTTCCAGCAGAGCGTCCAGGGCAGGCGCACCTTTTTGCAGGTCGCCTCCCGCCCGGCCAGGCTGTCTGACAGCAGTGCGAACAGAACCCCGTTGTGCTGCAGCTGACTGCACGAGTAGAGCCCGTAGGTCGTGTTCAGCTGATACTGCACGCCCCGCAGGTACCATTGGTAGATATTATAATCCCGGATGGTAAGCTCCGGAAGATAAGGGCGCATCCGACCGTCCATGTCTTTTTGTTCTCCTGTTTACTTTTTCTTGAATTCGACGGTACGCTTCCCGTCAAAGCCCTGCTTGGGCATCGGCTTTGCCTTGTGCTCAAACTTGGGGGCCTCGTAGTACATATACAGCTGGCAGGGGATCATACCGTTGTACATCTTGCGGCGCTTGTTGGCGCGCTTGCCGTAGTGGCTCTCAAACTCCATATCGGCAGTGATGGCGTACAGGCCCGCGCAGGGATGTTCGGCCATCTGCTGGCCCAGGGTGCGGGCCAGCTTGGCGGCACCCTCGATGGTGTTCATCCGCTCGCCGTACGGGGGATTGGTCAGAACGATGGCTTCGGGCTTTGCCGCAAAGTCAGCGACATCGGCCACCTCAAAATGGCAGCGCTTTTCCACACCGGCCAGCTTTGCGTTGGCATTGGCCAGTGCCACGGCGGCGGGGTCGATATCGTAGCCAAAGGCCTCAAAGCCCACATCCAGCTTGGACTCTGCCAGCGCTTTCTGGCGCTGCTCGGCCCAGAGGGAAGCGGGCACAAAGCTGTAACGCTCGGCGGCAAAACGGCGCTTGAGGCCGGGGGCAATATTCATGGCCTTCTGGGCGGCTTCGATCAGCAGGGTGCCGCTGCCGCAGAAGGGATCTTCCACCAGACTGTCGCGGCGGACACGGCCCAGGTCGGCAATGGTCGCGGCCAGCGTCTCACGGATGGGGGCCTCCATGGCGTTGCGGCGGTAGCCGCGCTTGTGCAGGCCCTCGCCGGTGGTATCCAGCATGATCTCGCAGACATTCTTGCGCAGCATGAAGCGGATCTTGTACTCCGCGCCGGTCTCGGGCAGAACAGAGGTATGATGCTTGTTCATCAGGCGCTTGACCACAGCCTTTTTGATGATGCTCTGGCAGGCAGGCACGCTGGTGAGCTGGCTGTTCAGGGAAGAGCCGGTCACAGGGAAAGCGGCATCGGCGGGCAGCAGCTCTTCCCAGGGGATGCTGTACACGCCGTCAAACAGCTCATCGAAGGTGGAAGCGGGGTAGGTGTTGAGGAGCAGCATCACGCGCTCCACCGTGCGCAGGTTCAGGTTGGCGGCAGCGATCATCTCCGGCCCGCCCGCAAAGGTCAGGCGGCCATCCCCTACCCGGATGTTCTCGGCCCCAATGCGGGTCAGCTCAAATTTCGCAGTTGCCTCGCAGCCAAAGAAGCAGGGTGCGATCAGTTCAAATTTTGCAGGCATTCTGGTTCCTTTCTTGTCCGTGGGCGTTGCCGCACCACCAAAAAACAGGCCCGCCCCGCTGGGGCAGGCCAGGTTCGTTCTATGGCTCAGCGGCCGCGGCGGGAGCGCGGTGCATAACCGCCGCCGCGGCGGTTGTTGGTCTCGTGGTCGAGGTCGGCCATCTTTTCCTCGCTCTGGCTCTTGAAGCGGCTCATCATATCCTCAAAGCTCAGGTTATCGCTCTTGGCCGGGGTCTTGGGCTGCCACACACGGGGGGCAGCGTCCCGGGCAGGGCCGCGCCCGCCCTCACGAGGGGGCCGTCCGCCGCCGCGGGAATTGCCGAAATGGCCGCCCTCGCGGGGGCCGTTCTGGCGCGGGCCGCCGGGCCGGGGCCCACGATCACTGCGCGGCTGACGGGGTGCCGGCGGCAGCAGCCGCTTGATGGACAGCGCGATCTTGCCGTCCGGTGCAATGTTGATGACCTGCACCTTCACAGCATCGCCGTCGTGCAGCACCGTGTTGATATCCTGCACATATTCATTGGACACCTCGGAAATGTGGACCATGCCCGATTTGCCCTCAGGCAGCGCAACAAATGCACCAAAGGGCTTTACGCCGGTCACACGGCCTTCCAGTACGTTCCCTACCTCAATTGCCAAAACTCAATACTCCTTGCTCTCTTTTTGTGGGGGCACCGGGTCTGTCCGCAGAGCTGCCCGGCGGGGTGTGCCCTCAGTTGCCGGTCACATCCACAAAGATGCGCTCGTTGGGGGCTGCGTAGTTGTAAGAATCCCGGGCGACCCACTCGGTCACATCGTCAGCATCGCCGCTGAGGATGCGCTTCATCTCCTCGTTCTGGGTCTTTTGCTGTTCGATCTGCTCGCTCAGCGTCTGCAATTCCGCACGCCGGGAGCTGATGGACACCTGATTGGAGATGTAGGCCACCAGCATACTCAACAGCAGCAGAATGAAGAAAAGACGAAGGATCGTCCGCACAAACGGGCTGCGTCTGCGCTTTTTCCGGGTGGTATTTGCCATTTTTCAGCGCCTCCTGTGCTCAGCAGGCCCGAAACGCCTGTACTCTTACTTTGATACGTTAGAATTATACAACAACCGCCGTGTGCTTGGCAAGTTCTTTTTCGGTTTTTTTGCGCTTCTTTTTTGCGTGCGGCGCGCTCTGGCCTGCTCCACCCGGTTTTTGCGGGCTGCTGCCAGCGGCTGCAATGCCCGCCGGGCCAGCCGGAGCGGCCCCGCCGCCAGCCAGAACAGCCCCTGTTCCAGAGCCTGCAGAGCAGGCCGCAGAAGCCGTTCGGCCCCAAAAGCACAGAGGAAGGCGCTGCCCGGCATATACCACCGCAGCACGCCCCCGGCGCTCAGGGCGGCGGCATAGCTCTGCAGCCCCAGCAGGACAGCCCCCACAAGGGCCATATCCGGCAGGAACGCCGCCCGCCCCCTGACCGGAAACACCGCGCGCACGCTGCCCAGTATAAGGCCCAGCAGGGCGCAGGCAGCCGCCTCCTGCCCGATGAGCGCGGGCGCAAGGGCCGGTGCCATCAGCGGAGCAGCCGGGACAGAAAGCCGCCCGGGGTGCGCGCGGCGGTATACTCCACCGTGTCGATGCGGCCCGTCAGCTTCACTTCCCCGCTGTCGAGGTCGAGGCTGGTCACGTTGAGCTGCGCCCCGGCCAGCTGCAGCACGCCCCGGACTGTTTCAATGGCGGCGCTCTCCGCGTTGCACTGCAGCACCCGCCTGACCCCTGTTACCGTCAGCTTTTCCCGGTTCTCCAGGATGAGGTCGCTGTTCCCCGCCTGCTCTGCCATGCACCTCTCCCCCTTCTGGTGAAGGTTATGCAAACAGCTTGCGGGATAGAACCTCTCCGTCAGCCCTTCGGGCTGCCACCTCTCCTAATGGGCGAGGCAAGAATGCAGCAGCATAAACTTAGCAGCCCCTATTAGGGGAGCTGGTGCAAAGCGCCTGAGAGGTTATTCTGAAATGATCTCGTACATCTCCCGGGCCACATCCTTGGTGCGGGGCTCCACGTCAGAGAGCACCTTTACCTTGATGGGCCGGTTGCCGAAGGTGACCTCGATGATGTCCCCTTCCTTGACCGCCTGGCTGGCCTTGGCGATCTTGCCATTGATGAGGATGCGGCCCGCATCGGCCACCTCATTTGCCACGGTGCGGCGCTTGATGAGCCGCGAAACTTTCAGGTATTTATCCAGTCTCATGTTATGATCCTCCAGAAAAGCAGGCCCTCTCCATCATTGCGCTTTGTCCGCCGCCACACCTCCGGACAGGGGAGCTGGCAACGCGAAGCGTTGACTGAGAGATTTTACAAAAAAACCGCCGGAACCACTGCGGCCCCGGCGGCAAAGATCAAACTTACAGGGTATCCTTCAGAGCCTTGCCCGGCTTAAAGACAATGCTCTTGGAAGCAGCGATGGTAATGGGCTCACGGGTGCGGGGGTTGATGCCCTGGCGCTCTGCGCGCTCACGGATCTCAAAAGTGCCAAAGCCGGAGATGGTGATCTTCTCACCCTCAGCCATTGCCTTGCTCAGTGCGTCGAAAGCGGCGTTGACAGCCAGCTCGGCGCTCTTCTTGCTCATCTCGGTGTTTGCTGCAACCTGTGCGATCAGATCGGTCTTGGTCATAATGGGGTACCTCCACAAAATTTTACTCAGCTTTTTCTATCAGACAGTGGCAGGGCGTTCCTGCTCGTCTGAATCTTCGGTCTTTTGCAGCAGCTCCTGACGGAACCGCCCGGATGCAAAGGTCAGGGCCTCTTCCGCGTCCACACCGGCCAGCCGCATGGCATTGGCCGCTGCAAACAGCAGCGCCCCGGCCCGCTCGGCGGCATTTTCCGGCACCGCTTCCTCCCAGCTGCGTTCAGCAGCCTTCAGGGCAGCGGCGGCATCCTCTGCCGTCTGCGCAAACGCGCCCTTGCGGGCGGCACGCTTCTGCATCTTCTGGGCATACATCAGGGCGGGCAGGGTGGCCGGAACCGTGTTCAGCTCATCCGCCAGCGTGGTGCGGCCCTTTTCCTTATTTTTGAGCGCATCCCAGCTGTTTATACCGGCATTTTCAGCCGCCGAAGCGGCAAAAATGTTCGGGTGCCGGAACACCAGCTTCTCGCACACCTCCCGGCAGACCTGCTCGAAATCGAACCGGCCCCGCTCTTCCTCAATGACGGTATGGAACGCCACCTGCATCAGCACGTCGCCCAGCTCCTCGCGCATCATGGCTGCGTCGTCGGCATCAATGGCTTCCAGCGCCTCGCAGGTCTCCTCCAGAAAGTTCTTCCGGATGGAAGCGTGGGTCTGCACCTTATCCCAGGGGCAGCCGTTTTCTCTGTCACGCAGAATGCGGATGATCTGCAGCAGATCCTCCGCCGTGTAGCGTTCCCGTTCGGGCCAGTCCTGCATGGGTGCACTCCCCTTTCCTCTGCTCAAAAACCTGAGCTCGATTGTACCGCAGAATCTGCGATTTTTCAAGGGGACAAGCGCATTTTCCGGCTTTTCATTTCAATTGTTTCCAGAATTTTCACACTTTGCCCTGTTTCTGTGCAGAAAGGGCGGCATCCCCCTACGGGGACACCGCCCTTTCAAGGCTTTTGAATTACAGCTGTGCGCCGCACTTGTTGCAGAACAGCGCATCCTCAGAGACCGGCGCGCCGCACTGGGGGCAGGTCTTTTTGTCCGTGTCAGGCTTTTTGTCCTTTTCCACGGTCGGCTCAACGGTGATGCCGCTGTCCTCGGCGGGCTCCTCGTCCAGATCGTGGGTGATGACCTCGGCAGCGGGGCCAAGGCTCTCCTTGAGGGCGTTCAGGTTGGCCTCGATGCTGCTGATCATCTCGATATACTTATCCACAAGGGGCTGGTTTTCCTCGTTGCCCTTGGCCAGGCTGTAGACCAGTGCACCCAGCTGACGCTGTGCCCGGGCAAGCTTGGTCTGTTCCGAGACGATCTTTGCCTGCGTTCTGCCGCGCTCTGCCAGATCCATGGCGGCATTGCGGCCCTTTTCCGCATATTCCAGACCCATTTCCTTGATCTTATTGAAATCCATAATGACACCTCTCTTACGGGCATTGGCCCTGTGTGTGCTGTCAGATGATGGTTTCATTATAGCGCACTCAGGCACTGATTGCAACGAATCCACCGCAACTTTTACAGTTTCGTGCGGATTTGGAAACAGTTTTTTCGCATTTGAACAAGAGAATGGAACATTTTCCCCGCAGAGCGCGATTTTATTTTACGGCACTGCCGTAGAACTCCCGCAGCATGCTGTCGGCGGGCAAAAGATCCAGATCCAGCGGGACCACATGCTCAAAGCGGCGGGCAGTCTCGTCCCAGAGCTCGGCGTTGTGGCCCTCCAGCGTGAACTGGCGGCGCACGATGCCCAGCAGCCTGGAGATCAGGCCAAGCTCATAGGTAAAGGAGGTGTCCAGCAGAAAATCCGCCGTGGTCTTGAAGCCCTTGATATACCGGGTCTCGCCGTCCAGCACCCGGTCCCACATGGCAAGGGTCTTTTCGGGGCTGCGGCCCCGGGCGGCAGCGTCCCGCAGGGTGCGGCGGCACAGGCGGATGTCCTGGGTGTTGATGACCCGGCGGCCGTCGATGGCATATTCCTCCCGCAGGCCGGCGTAGATGCGGTAGACATCCTCCGCAGGCACAAGGCCGGTGAGCTCCGGGTTCAGGGCATGGATGCCCTCCACGATGCAGACACCGCCCTGCAGGTCCACGGCCTCGGTCTCGTCGGAGCGCCGCTCGTTGGCAAAATCATAGATGGGCAGGGTGGTCCGGCCCGTCTCGCTCAGCTCATGCAGGCACTGCCGGACAAGGGGCAGGTCCATGGTATCGGGGTTTTCGTAATCCAGGGTGCCGTCGGGCAGGCGGGGGTAGAACTCCGCCCCACGGAAAAAATTATCCAGGCTGACCACATGGGCGTATGTTCCCTGCCGGATCAGCTCCTCGGCCAGCTTGTGGGCGCTGGTGGTCTTGCCGCTGGCCGACGGGCCGGTGAGCATGACGATCTTGGTGCCGGAAAGGCGCACCTTTTCGGCGGCGTACTTCACGCGGTCGCGGTAGCTCTGCTCACTCAGGGCGGCAAGCTCCTGCGGACTGCGGGCGGCAACGTTGTACAGCCCGACTTCAACCAGACGTTTCGGGACCCAAATCGTGATCATAAAAATCAGCCACTCCTTTTTTGCGCTCCAGTACCTCCGCAAAGCGCTGGATATACTCTGTCGGATACTTGAAATTGAAGATGCGCTGCATCCGTCGGCCGCCGTCGGCCACCAGCTTGGTGCTGCCGCCCGCTCCGGCCGAAAGGATGGTCTGGACTTCCTCCATGATATAGATATTATAGTACCCCTCGTGGCCCGGCTTGCACCAGCCCACATTTTCCAGATTCTGCAGGGTGTTCTTCTGGCGGTAGAGGTAATAGGGGCGATATCCTGCATCGGCCAGCAGCTGGCATTTTTCCAGCATGGCTGCTACGTCTGCATAGTCGTTCTCCTTCTGGTCCTCGATGACGATGCGGGAGGCCCGCTTGAGGGTCAGGGTGTGAACGGTGATGTTCTCAGGGTCCAGCGCGATGGCCTGCCGCAGGCTGTGCTCAAAGCCCGCAACCGTATCGCCGGGCAGGCCCGCGATGAGGTCCATGTTGATGTCCTCATGGCCCGCCCTCCGGGCATCGGCATAGCAGTCCAGGATATCCTGCGCCGAGTGCCTGCGGCCAATGCCCGCCAGCACCTCGTCCGAGAAGGTCTGGGGGTTGATGGAAATGCGGGTGGCACCATACTCTTTGATGACAGCCAGCTTTTCGGCATCGGTGCAGTCAGGGCGGCCCGCCTCCACCGTGTACTCCACCACCTTGGAGAGGTCGAAGTTCTCCCGCACCGTACCCATGAGCTGGCGGAGCTGGTCAGCGGACAGGCTGGTGGGGGTGCCGCCGCCGATATAGATGCTGCACAGCTTCAGTCCTGCCTTGTCGGCCTGCTCCCGGATGGCCTCCACCTCTCTGCACAGGCAGTCCACATAGGGCTGCACCAGCTTGCGGTCCCGGTCAAGGTTGCAGCTGACAAAGCTGCAGTAGCTGCACCGGGAGGGGCAGAACGGGATGCCGAGATACAGGCTGTACGTTTTGGGGGCGCTGCCCAGCTTCAGGATGGGCTCCTGCAGGTCGGCGATGGCCTTGGCCATGTCGTACTTCTGCCGGGAGCAGTCAAAACGCTCCAGAAAGAACCGGTCGATGTCGGCTTTGGTCCAGCCCGCGGCCCGCTTGTCGTGGATGAGCCTCACCGGGCGCACGCCGGTCATCTTGCCCCAGGGCGGGCGGATGCCGGTCCAGCTCCGCAGCAGGTCATAGGTCAGGCTGGCAAGGGTGAACTCCACCGTCTCGCCGCCTGCTTCCACGGGGCGGGGCAATGGAGCCGCCGCATCCCTGCTCTGGCCCTGCTCCCGCACCATGGCGTACAGACTATCCTCTTTTTTCTCGGCCCAGACACAGTCCTCGCCCTCTTCCGGCGGGGTAAGGGTGAGCGGAGCCATAGGGTAAAACAGGCGCACCAGATGCTCCACCTCGTAGCCGGAGGGCAGGCCGGTAATATAAATCTTCATGTTTTTCTCTCTTTATCCTTAAAAATCCGCATTCCCGCCGCGCAGGGCGCTGCGGATATAGTAATTGTTCGCCAGTTCCTCGCCAAGGGTGGAAAAATCCCCGTGGCCGGGCAGCAGCTGGGTCTCTTTGGGGATGGGCAGGCCCGCCAGCTTGCGCAGGCTGGCATCCATTTTCTGCATACTGCCGCCCTCCAGATCGGTGCGGCCAATGCTGCCCTGAAACACGGTATCGCCCACAAAGAGATAGTCCCCGCACAGCAGCACCACACCGCCCTCGGTATGGCCGGGGGTGTGCCAGACGGTAAAGGTCAGCTCATCCACGGTGAGCTTTTCCCCCTCCTGATAGCCGCTGTCCGCGCTTTTCAGGGGAAAGAGCTGGCTGCCCCTGCAGTCGGCAGGCTCACAGTAGATCCTGGCCTTCCACTCCCGGCTCAGCACCCCTGCACTGCCCACATGGTCATAGTGGCCGTGGGTGCAGAGGATGGTAGTAAGCGTCGCGTTGTTCTCTTTGAAAATTTTATCGTACTCCTGCACTTCGGCGGCGGGGTCAATGACCACTGCATGGCCCGCGTCGGAGATCAGGACAAAGCTGTTGGTATAAAGCGGCGCAGCGCCGAGAAGATGAAATGCTTTCATATCCTATATCCTTCTAACTGTTCAGATGTTCCGGCTTTGCCGGGGGCGGGCCGTTACGAGTGGTGCGCCCACTCGTCCGTGTCGATGACAATGGTACAGGGCCCTTCGTTCACCAGAGACACCTGCATATCCGCGCCGAACTCGCCGTGCTGCACGTCTCTGAGGCCCTGCCGGTTCATCTCGGCAAGGAACAGCTCGTAGGCATCCACCGCAAGCGGGGCCCGGGCCGCTTTGATAAAGCTGGGGCGGTAGCCCTTTTTCGTGTCGCCGTAGAGCGTGAACTGGCTGACCACCAGTGCCGAATAGCCCAGGTCCTTTGCACTGAGGTTCAGCTTGTCGTTTTCGTCCTTGAAGATGCGCAGGCCCGCGCACTTATCCGCCAGCTTGGGCACGATGTCCAGCGTATCGGTATCCCGGACACCCAGCAGGATGACCAGGCCGGGGCCGATGGAACGGGGCTCCCCGCCGTTGACCCGGACAGAAGCGGAGGACACTGCCTGAATGACTGCACGCATGGTTTAACTCCTTGTCACTTTGAGCACATCCTTAATCTTGGACAGACGCGCCACCACGCGGTTCAGGTGCTCGGTATTGTTGATGCCGATGGTCAGGCTGACCACGGCGCAGTTGTTTTCCACCTGACGGGCGTTCATGGTGTAGATGGGCACCCGGATATCGGCCAGAGCGCTCAGCACATCCCGCAGCAGCTCGTTGCGGTCCAGCGCCACGATCTCAAGGCCGGCCTTGTAGCTGTCCTTGACGCTGTCGGCCCAGTAAGCCTTGACCCAGCGGGGGGCGTTGGTGGGGTCCTTCATGCTGGAGATGGCATTGACACAGCTCTGCTTGTGGATGGACACGCCAAAACCG
>UMKB01008552.1_pt1 | contig 28680 bp, 26 predicted proteins | sample 1966171 | NCBI WGS metagenome assembly UMKB01 (sample SAMEA4836164, study PRJEB28245) | human gut metagenome | biome: gut microbiome; material: fecal sample | place: Denmark | collected 2008 | reverse complement strand
CGCGATGCAGCATTCAAGCAACTCCAACTTCTGCTGAAGGAGTGCAGTAATGAAGAAATCGCATCTTTGCTTCCGATCTGCCGTGCAGCATTGTCCGTGCTAAAATCAGATAACAGCATCAAAGTAGAATAACACAAGCAGAGCCTGCGTCCTTAAATTTGAGGAAGCAGGCTCTGCACTTTATGCGTCTGGCTCATTACTCAGCGTCATTTTTAATTGTACTACATTGACTTGAAATTCTTTTTTGCACTTTGGACAGTAGAGTGGAAAGTTTATGAGAACAGTATCCCTGTATACTTTTGCCCGCGTTTTATTACCGCAAAGCGGACAATGAATCCACAATGAATTATTTTTCTTTTCGCTCATGCTAACTCCATATCGGAGCCCACAAAAATTGGGGCAATAGGTTCGGACAACGGAAGAAATCAGCCAAAATAAATTTTAGGCATTGCTTGCGTTGATGTAATCAATAAGGGCCTATTGCAAAATATAGTTATTAGGGCAAAGCAAAAAACAACACGTCAAAAAGTATAAAGGAATTGCCGACATCATCAATTTTCCACAGCTTTTAACACATTTCAGGAAATGCTATCAGTGTTAATGTAAAATTATGACGCAAAATGGTGCCCATCATCTCATATGCCAGCATTTCTCTGCGACATCCACTTTTCAGGTATTAAAAAATAGTATAGCCACCATCCACAGCCAAAGCCGCGCCGTGAATAAAGCTCGCTTCATCGCTGGCCAGGAACGCAACCGCCTGGGCGACCTCTTCCGGTCTACCGGCCCGTGCAGCCGGGCTCATTTTGATCTTCATGCACACCGGATGCTGCGGAATTGCAAGAACACGGGCGATCATATCTGTCTCAATGGGACCCGGGAGCACGGCGTTAATCCGAACACCGGTGCGGCCGTGGTCCATAGACATCTGCCTGGTCAACCCCAGCAGACCGTGCTTAGCGGAGGTATAGGCTAACCCGCCCCGGCCCGCGCCAGTGGAGGCCATGGAGGCAATGTTGACGATAGCGCCGCCGCCCTGTTCCTCCATGACAGGGATCACCTTCTTACACAGCATGAAGGGTGCGGTGAGATTGGTCGTCAGAACTTTATTCCATTCATCCATGGTGATGTCATTCATGTTAGCGGTAGAACCGCCTACACCCGCGTTGTTCACCAGAATGTCAATGCGGCCGTAGGTATCCAGCGCAGCCTTCACCAGCGCGGACAGACTCTCCTCAGAGGTAACATCGGTCTTGCAGAATATGGCCTTGCCGCCGTCGGCCTTAATTTCAGCCACGCAGCTCTCTCCTAATTCTGCGTTGGTGCCCACAACAACCACCTTCGCTCCCTCAGCGGCAAAAAGTTTGGCAGTAGCGCGGCCAATGCCGCGGGTCGATCCGGTGATAATGGCGACTTTGTTCTCCAGTTTCATCATGTGCGCTTCCTTTCTATTTCGTATAGTCAGTGAAAGATGATATTTCTTCGGGTTGAATCAGGTGATAGGGCTGCCTCAGATCCGGCCTGTTTCCATAAACGCTGTCCGGTCATAGCGCCCAGTGAGGAGATAGGGGACTACTGCGTCAGCATCCACTTTTTCCGCCAGATTCAGCTTGTGAACCATCAGATCATTGCAGGAGTAGGCGCCGCCCACAATGGTGTGGATAGGCAGTTCCGCCCAGGGATCGTCCACGGAGGACTGAAGCTGTAGCGCGGCAAAGCCGGGCTCCCAGGTATGGTATGTATATTCGCACAGGTTTTGCAGCAGGCAGCCGTTCATAAAGTGACTGATGCCCTGCTGGTCAGGTTCCCGGTCAAAATGGAAGTAGAAACCACCGCCGTAGGTCTTTTTGCCTGGAGCCGGGAACTGATACAGTGTACCGGTCAAGGGGCTGTTGTACTGACCGAGCTCCATCTTCAGGTTCACCAGTTGGGTGCCCCGGCGGGTGACCTGAGCCGTGACGGAATCGCCGCTGCGCCGGATGACGAACTCGGCCCCCAGTTTCTTGGGGATGGATCCGTTATCCCGGCCACACTGGACTGCCATTTCGGCACCGGGACCGCCCAGCACCAAGCCCAGAGGATACAGGCCCAGGGTGGTGCCATAAGTGGCATAGACACCCAGAATGGCTTCGTAATAGTCATCAGCAAACGTAGGTTCTTTCACATGGCAGACGGACAGCGTCACCACGGGGATGGAGAAGGGCTTCAGCGGGGGAGGCAGCACCCGTGCGATAGCTGCAGGATCCGTAAGGTAAGCCAGATACACGCCCTCCTGATTCTTCATCAGAGACACCTTTCCGAAATTAGGCAGGTCCTCAGCGGGCACACGGAAACTGGGTGCCTTCACCATCGGGCGGAAGAGCTGACGTCCAGCCTCATAGCCACTGCGGGTAGCAGGGGCGATGGTGCCATCCTTCACGGCGCTTCCTACTTCGACAGTTTCTATGCTCTTAGCACGCAGTTCCTCTGCCAGGGCGTTGTCCGGACGGAAGCCCAGCGACAGCACCACCGCATCTGCGGAGACAGTGACCTCGGCATGATCCACCAGCCGCTCCAACACAACCTGATTCTCCCGAATCTCTTTCAGAGAGTGAGCCAGCAGGAATTTGGCTCCGTGTTGATTCAGCCGCCCGCAGATGTCTGCCACATTGGTGTGGTTAGCCGTGGGCGCCACTTTATCCAGCTGATCCACAATGGTTACAGTATTGCCCGCAGCACACAGATATTCGGCGGTCTCGATGCCGGTGTTGCCCGCACCGATAACCACGACCTGTTTACCGGACAAAGACACCTTTCCGGACAGGACCTCCTCAATGGTGTGGACATTGGCACCATGGACGCCGGGGATGCTCTCCGGCACCACGGATTTAGAACCCGTGGCCACCACCACGGCATCAGGCTGGAGTGCCGCCACAGTGTCAGCGGTAACTTCGGTGTTCAGCTGAACTTCCACACCCAGACGCTGGAAGGCGTTGGCATAATAGTCGGCCACCCACTGCATCCGCTCTTTCAGCGGAGGCTTTTTGGCCAGATTTACAGTACCGCCCAGTTCGCTGCCCCGATCCAGCAGCGTGACCTTGACGCCCCGCTCTGCCAGGGTTTTGGCAGCCATCATGCCTGCGGGACCGCCGCCCACGACCACGGCAGTGTGACTCTGAAGATCCCGTTCCAGATCGCCGTACTTCCGCTCCCGAGCCATCCGGGGATTCAGAGCGCACTCGGGGGGGAGGCCCGCGGCATTCCACTGGTTCAGGCTTTCGAAGCAGCGCAGGCAATTAATGCACTTGCACAGCTCCGCTTCCCGGCCCTCCTGGACCTTTTTGCCCCACTGCTCATCCGCCAGCCAACTGCGACCCATAGACACGAAGTCCTCCACGCCGTCGGCCAGGAATTGCTCCGCCACAGCAGGCTCCCGGATGGAGGAAACGCCGATGACAGGGATATGCACGTGGTCTTTGACAGCCTTGATGAGCTCCCGCCGCCAACCCTGAGGATAGGAAATAGGCTCCACGCAGGTGATGCCGGTCTCATACAGGCCCACGGATACATCAACAAAATCAATGCCCATGGACTCCAAAGCCATGGCAATTTTTACGCCGTCTTGGATATGGATGTAGTCCTCACTAACACCAGTTTTATCCAGAAATTCCTCTACACTGAGGCGGACACCGATGGGGAAATCGGGGCCGCAGGTTTCGCGGATGCCGGCAATGATCTCAGAGAGCATCCGCAGGCGGTTTTCAAAGCTGCCGCCGTATTGATCCTCCCGCTTATTGGTATAGGGAGACAGGAACTGCTGGAGTAAATAGCCGTGGGCAGCGTGAAGCTCCACACCGTCACAGCCAGCCTTCTGTACCCGCGCCGCGCCAGCTACGAATTGGGCGATCAGATGCTGGACTTCTTCAGTGGTCAGTGCCCGAGTCTCCTGCTGAAGGTATTTGCAGGGAATGGCGGAGGCGGAGACTACAGGCTGGCCGCCAGTCAGTGCGGTGACTGTTTCCCGGCCCGGGTGATGGAGCTGGATGAAGATTTTTGCCCCATGCTTATGTACTGCGGTGGCCAGCCGGGCCAGACCGGGAATATGGCGGTCCTGGGTGACGGACAGCTGCCGCATAAGTCCGGCACCATGAACATCATTGACCCGGGTGATCTCCGGAATGATCAGGCCGGCTCCACCCATGGCGCGGGCTTCGTAAAAGGCCAGCATATCCTCTGAGGGGCTGCCGTCCAGTTCCGCCAAGCCAATGCCCATGGGGGACATGACCAGACGGTTCTTTACTGTGACGTTGCCGATCTTACCAGGGGTAAATAGTTTTTCGTACATAGAAACTCCTCCTTTTTATCATCAGACACCGCATGTTTTCTGCGCTTTGTCATCTTTCCACAGCCGCTCCGCCTCGGGTTTCCAATTCTCCGCATAGACGATGCACTTGTCGCACAGGTGATCCACACTCTCCGGCGATTGCAGATCCGTGGAGTGGGCACCGGTCTTATGCACCATTTCCCGTAAAAGCTGGGGATTCTCCAGCATGGGACAGGGGCGAAGCATGTTCTTGTTGAAGGGCTGCCCGTCGTGATAGGCCATAAAGATGGGAGACTGGAGGCACTCCAGCAGCGTCTTTTCCCGGATGTTGCTGTCGGAGTAGTGAATGAACACGCAGGGGTCCACATCACCGTTGGCATTGATGTGCAGATACCTGCGGCCGCCGGCAATACAGCCACCCACATACTCCGCGTCGTTCTGGAAGTCCATGGCGAACAGGGGCTTCTCCGCCCGGTATTGCCGGATGCGGTGATAGGTAGCGATCCGCTGCTCCGGCGTGGGCAGCAGCTCCGGAGAAGCGTCATTGCCCACCGGCATATAGTGGAAGTACCAAATGAAATAGCAGCCCAGGCCGATCAGCTGATCGAAGAACGCCTCAGAGGTAATGGACTCGAAATTGGCGCTGGTGTAGCAGGCGGGAATCCCGTAGACCAGCTTTTTCTGGTGCAGCAGATCGATGGCCTTCATGACCTTGCCGTACACGCCGTCGCCGCGCCGACCATCTGTGGCGCTCTCGGAGCCCTCCAGGGAAATCGCGGGGACAAAGTTCTTCACCCGCAGCATCTCGTCCGCAAAAGCCTCGTCGATCAATGTGGCGTTGGTAAAGCTGAGGAAAATGCAGTCGGAGTGCTTTTCACAAAGGCGGATCAGGTCCTTCTTGCGTACCAGCGGCTCACCGCCAGTGTAGATGTACATGTAGATGCCCAACTCCTTACCCTGCTGGATAATGCCGTCGATCTCCTCGTAGGTCAGGTTCAGCTTGTTGCCGTACTCAGCGGCCCAGCAGCCGGTGCAGTGGAGGTTGCAGGCACTGGTGGGGTCCAGAAGAATGGCCCATGGAATATTGCAGCCATATTTCTTGCGGCACTCCTCCTGCTTGGGCCATCCAACCAAGGAGGCGTTGATAAAGAAGTTCACGGCGATGGTCTTCATAACCTCCGGGTCGATGTCTGTCATCAGCCGCTGAATGAAGGGATAATAGGGGTGCTTTGGATCCGTGATTGCCTCGCGGATAAGCTTCCGCTGCGTTTCAAACTCGCCGCCTGCAAACTTATCCGCCCAATCCATCAGCTTTACGAGATTTTCTTTCGGATCCTTATACAGGTAGTTGAAAGCCTGCTCCAATCCGAATTTTTTGATTGCTGTTGAAGCATTCATGATAATATCCTCCCTCATGTATTTTGATTTCTTTTTATAAAAGCTCTATGGGCATGTATAGGTACAAATTCTACTTGATTTCCTCCTATTCACTTCCGGTGACAATCGGCGATTGATGATGATTGATTTTTACGGACGTCAGAACCGTAATGAAATTCAATGCACCTTCCATAAGGAGGGCCAGTCCCAGCAGAATCATAACGATCCGTGCGTTTTCTGACAGGCGGAAAACCAGCAGAAAGCCAACGACGCCAGTGATAATCGCCACCGCGAGGATCAGCCACCATTGGCGAATACCAAATGTTTTTGAATCGACGGAAATTTGTATTTTCAAAAGCGCATCGGCAAGCGTATAGATTCCCAGAAGAACGCAGATGAGACTGGTCATAATGCGTGTGCGGAGTATCAGAATCGCGCCAAGCGCAATGAGCAAAATACCAATTGCCAAATCATATTGAAAAGCCAATCGGTATAAGTCATTTGAGCAATAGCCGATAATTTTTACAATGCCGAACAGAATCAGGATTCCGCCGCCGAGCCGGCATAACAGCGAAACGGAAAAATTCGGAGTAGCGATCAGCACAATGCCCAGCACACCAATCAGTATGGAAACGATAATATAGCCGACCTTTGCGGCCCAAATCCGCTTATTTGAGGGCACTGCCAACATCTCCTTCCCTTTGTTACAGAATGGGGCTCCCACACCCTGACAGGCTCGGCAGAATGTGGGAGCCCCGTTTCATTTGCCAGAACATTCTGGTTTAAATGACATGATATTCCTTCAGCAGCTTTTCAATGTCGGTCCCCTGAATCTTCTGCAGCAGTTTTTTGACAACCATTTTCTCCTTGAAGCCCAGGTCCATCTCCGTCAGCGGTCTGCCATCCCGGAGGCTGACAGTGGCGGCGAGGAGCGCACGCAGGTCATAAAGGCTGCCCCAAACCTCGGGCACGCCGCGATCTATATGGAAGAGGGTATAGACGGCCACCATGGCGGTGCGCATGGAGTATTCGGTGGTAAACACCGTATCCCGGGGCACCTCGGCAAACTGGCCCAGGAAGGCGAAGTTCACGGCCCCCTCGGGCACCACGTCAGGCCGGTCACCGGCGGCGCGGGGCATGAAGTAGGAGCTGGCGAAGGGCATCATGGTGGGAACCGTGTTGGCGCTGTGGGTGGCCAACTCCTCGATCTTGTCTGCGGGTACACCGATGTGGTAGAGCCACTCCATGCAGATCTCCTTGCCGGTGCAGTCCCGCATATTCTTCTTCACATAGTCTCCGGGACGGTCGGTATAGAGCCCGTAAAGCCACACCAGGCACTGATCCTTGGGCTGGGAGCGGAACTGAGGCTGGCGGTTGATAGTCCAGCTCAGGAGCCAGCCGGAATCCTGGGCCGTGACGATGCCGCCGGTGACTACGCCGCCAGAGAGAGGATCCCGCTTGCAGATGTTCTGGATGTAGGGCAGGATCTTTTCGTCCAGGGTGTTGACGGTGACGCCCATCCAGTTGCACTCCTCCGGATTGGTGCAGAACTTGTCGGGATGACCAAAGGAGGGGTCCTGGGCCGCGATCTTCCGCCACAGATCGAAGGAACCGCCGGGACGGATATCGGTGATATACTCGCAGGGCTTATCCTGACCGCCGATGGTGGAGTTCTCCACATTGCTGCCGTTGGTGATAAAGAGGTAATCGTCATCCGTCAGATCCAGGAACTCCTGCTGGCCGTCGTGAAACAGCTCCACGCGCCTGGCAGCCTTTCTGCCGTCGCGGATGTCAAAGTGCACGTCCATCACTTGGGTGTTGAAGTGGAACTGGGCCCCGTGATCCTCCAGGTACTTTACCATGGGCAGGATCATGGACTCATACTGGTTATACCGGGTAAAGCGGAGGGCCCGCAGATCGGGCAGGCCGTCGATATGGTGAATGAAGCGCTGCATAATCCAAGGTGTCGTTCATCCAGCCCATGTCCCACTTATAGTCGAACCCCAGCCCGTTTTCAGACACAGACTTTGTAACATCGGGATAGGATGTGGAGTCCTCCGCTATCAGAATTGCGGTTGGATGCAGTGCCTTCAACCTCCGATTCATATATTGCAGGAATTTTACTGCGTCCAGATTGACACCCCGTCCAGGGTCTCCCTGCCAATAGATCATGCGGCTGATTGCATCCATGCGCAGACCATCTACATGAAATTCCGTCAGCCAGTAATTCGCGGCAGATTGCAAAAAGCTGCGAACCTCACCACGAGAGTGCATGAAGTTTAGGCTTCCCCATTCACTGACACCCACTGCCGCATGGGGGTACTCATACAAAGCTGTGCCGTCAAATTGAGCTAAAGCATAGCCGTCTACCGCAAAATGTACCGGAACAAAATCCATGATGACACCTATGTCATTCTGATGGCAGGCGTCTACAAAGGCCTTTAGCTGATCTGCTGTTCCATAACGGGAAGTCGGGCTGAAAAAGCCTGTGCTTTGATAGCCCCAGGATTCATCACAGGGATGCTCGTTCAGCGGAATAATTTCCAGATAGTTATATCCGTTTTGCGTGAGATACGGAATCAAAATATCCGCCATTTCCTCATAAGTATACCAATCATCCACTCTCTCCGATGGCTTTCGGAATGAGCCGAAATGGAGCTCATAGATATTAAGTGGCCTGTTTTTACAGTCAGAGCGGGAAAGCATCCAGGCTGAGTCATGGAACTGGTAGGAGTTCATATCCCGAACGATGGATGCGGAATTGGGTCTCAACTCCATTCCAAAACCGTAAGGGTCACAGTGGTCCATGCAGCCGCCGTTTTTTTCATAGATTCGATATTTGTACATGCTTCCTGCGCTGGCACCGTCCACATAACACTCCCAGAAGTTTCCATCATAGACCCGATTCATTTCGTATTCCCGCCATTGGCTGCATTCTCCGATCAGCGAAACCTTTTGTGCCCCCGGAGCAAATGTGCGGAATACAACGCCAGAGTCCGTTATATGAGCGCCGAGATATTGATAGGCATCAAAAACTTTACCTGTATAAAACCCATGAAAATCCATGTTCTGCTCCTATCACAACAGCTGCTTGCTTTTTCTTTATTTGTTTTCTAATCCTCAAGAAACATCACACCAATCGTGTTAGGTCCGCAATGGCATGCTACCGTGCAGCCCGCGAAGGTCTCTTGAATATCAGTAAATCTCTCATCTTCAGTCAGGGCCTGCCTCGCAGCGTCCACAGCTTCCCGCTTAGCAGATGGATATACAATATAGGCACGTCCATCAGAAATATTTCCGGATACCGAAATGCGGTCTTTGGTATATTGATACATGACTTTTTCCAGAGAACCCCGATACTTTTTTCCTACGCGCATGATTCCGCCGCTGACTTCGATGCACGGCTTCAGGAGCATCAAATTTGCCCCCAGTGCCACAACGGAAGAACAACGGCCGCCCTTTCGCATATAGTCCAACCGGTCAAGAATAAAACTGGCATTGACCCGGCTCACGGTGTTCTCCAGACGCATACATATCTTTTCGGGTGAGACGCCCTGCTTTGCCATTTTGGCCGCTTCCATCACAATAATCCCCTGACCACTGGATAGATTCTTTGAATCCACTATGTACACATTGGAAAATTCACTGGCAGCAATCACTGCATTTTGATAGCAGCTTGAAAAACTGGAGCCAATTGTAATCATGATAACCGCTTCATATTGCGGGCTCAGTTCCTCGAAATATTCTGACAGCTCTATAGGATTTGGCGCGGCTGTTGTGCAGATATCTCCTCCTTTTTCCACATAAGAAAAGATATCCTCCGGCGTGATCTCGAGGCCATCCAAAAAGGAGTCTTTTCCCTTGTTTATGTGCAGGGGGATCACCGAAATATGATGCGCATGAATGAGTTCCCGGGGCAAATCACAGGTTGAGTCCGTCACAATTTTAATACTCATATTGTCCTCCTAAGACTTCCTTTTTACGAATCAGAGCCCCCAATAATTGCCTGTCCCAAAGGACAAGACTATTTGAACAAACAAGGAGCGATGAAGCGCCAGAGTGGTAGGGTCCTGAATGACCGTTTCCACCAATACTGATTTATACTTTGTAACAGCCTCCGCCAACGAATTCTCGCATCAGGGAGGTTTTGGGTACGTCATCTGCTGGAATGGGTAAAAAGTAGTTTAAGAATTTCAGCAAGCGCTTTGCCTCAATGTATTCCTCACAATCTTTTGGAACGCCAAAGAGCAGCGGCTCCACATAGGGTTTCACAAGGGCGATTTCATAAATCAGTGCCGAGTTAAAAATCATGTCCGCACTATCTTGGAACGGGAAAATATTGTTTTCTTCTCCTCTTCTTACAGACGGCCACATCTGAATGGTAGCCCTGGCGCTGTAACCCCTGGTCCGTGCATCCCGTTCGATCCTTCGCAAAAGCCGTGCGTCTGTTGTGGGGATGTAGTTGTGGTCATCGACATTCAGCGTAGTCAGGCAGCTGATGTAGATTTTGTATTTGCTCTCTTTCGGCAGAGAATAGGAAAGCTGATCGTTCAGGCAGTGGATGCCCTCGATGACAAGAACATCCTGCGCTCCCAGGGTCAGATAGTTGCCGTTGTATTCCCGGACGCCCTTTTTGAAGTTGAACTGTGGGATTTCCACCGTCTCACCCCTTAGGAGCCGTGTCATATCGGCATTAAACTGCTCAACATCCATGGCGCCCAAACTCTCAAAATCATACTGACCATTTTGATCCAAGGGTGTCTCGGAGCGGTTTTTAAAATAATTGTCCGTTGCGATGGCGTGTGGGTGCAGGCCGCACGCCAAAAGCTGGGTGGACAGGCGATGGGAAAATGTCGTCTTTCCTGAGGACGAAGGGCCGGCAATCATAACGAAGCGAACATCCTTCCGGGCTGCAATTTCACCTGCAATATCTCCGATTTTCTTTTCCATCATTGCCTCGTGCGCAAGGATCATGTGTGTAGCATTTCCCTGTGCAATGACTCCGTTCATCTCCGCAACATTAGAGATATGCAGCGTCTCAGATCTGAGGGTGGCGTCGTAAAGTTCCCGGAATACCTTCATGGAGGGATGGAACGCTCCCAACTGACTGGGATTCTTTTGATCCGGCAGACGCAGGACAAATCCGCTCTCAAACAGCTGCAGGCCAAAGCATTTCAAATACCCCGTATCAGGAACCATGTAGCCGTAAAAATAATCTGAAAACTCATCCAGAAAATAAATATTGACATGGGAATTGATCCGGAAGCTGAGCAGCTGCGCCTTGTCGTACATTTGCGTTTTGCGAAACAGTTCTACAGCATCATCGGTGCTGATTGACTTTTTCTGAATGGGCACTGCCTGTTCTGAAATCATCCTCATACGTTCTTCAACCTGGTTTAGCAGCTCCTGACTCAGCGTGAAGTTTCCCTTTGCCCGGATAAACAAGGCGTGGCTAATGGAATACTCCACGGAAATGCGTTCAACATTCTCTCTGCCAACCACATCATAGAAGGCTTTCAGCATCAGAAAAACCACACTGCGCTCATAAGTCTGCATCCCCGGCTTTTCTTCTGCCGTAATCATTTTCAGCGTGCAATCCCTATCCAAAGCCTTGTGCAGTTCACAGAGTTTCCCGTTTCGATTGACAAGCAAAATATCATGCGCATATCCTTCCTGAAAATCAGCAGCTATCGCCTGATACAGAGTTCCTTTTGGATAAATATATTCAACGCCATCCACGTTCACTTTCATCATTCTCGTATTTTCCATAGAACAGCCTCCTCTAATTCTCCGCGCAGGTTCGAGATACAGCAAATTCTTTCACAACGTCACGTCTCCACCCAGTATGAAAAATGCGGCTTTTAAACAAGCCGCATTTTCAGTGCATCCATCGCGGTTTCATTCACCTGCTCCCAGGGGAATCCGTTTCTCCCGAAATGGCCATAATTTGTGGTCTCAGCGAAAATGGGACTGTCCAGTTTTAAATATTGGATGATGGCTCCGGGGCGCAGGTCAAAGCAATTGCGGACCCAGTCGTACAGTACATCATCTGGCAGCCGGCCTGTCCCAAAGGTTTCCACAGAAACGGACACTGGCTTGGAGACGCCGATGGCATAACCCAGCTGCAGTTCCAACTGCTTGGCAGCACCTGCCGCCACCGCGGTTTTCGCGACATGGCGGGCCATATATGCGGCGCTCCGGTCAACCTTCGTGGCATCTTTTCCGGAGAACGCTCCGCCACCGTGATGGCCGATGCCGCCATAAGTATCGCAGATGATCTTTCTTCCGGTCAGACCGGTGTCCGCGGCGGGTCCGCCCAGCACAAAGCGCCCCGTGGGATTGATATAGTATTTCGTGTTTTTGTCCAGCAGCTTGCCATCAATGACTGGGAACACAACCCGCTCCAAAATATCCTTGCGCAGCACCTTCATATCAATATCCGGATCGTGTTGGGCAGAGATTACCACAGTGTCTACCCGTATTGGTGCGCCATCCACATACTCCACTGTGACCTGTGCCTTTCCATCCGGACGTAGGTAGGGCAATAGGCCAGACTTTCGGACTTCCGTCAAGCGGCAGGTCAGGGCGTGGGCCAAGGTGATAGACAGCGGCATCCGTTCAGGGGTCTCATCGCAGGCATAACCGAACATCATACCCTGATCGCCGGCACCCACATCCTTGGAGCTATCGGCGGCCGCATCCACACCCATTGCGATGTCAGGAGACTGCTCATGGATGGAGCAAGTAATATTGACACTTTTTGCGTCAAACCCATATTCGGGCCTTGTATAGCCGATTTTTGCAATACAGCGGCGAGCAATCTTTTCAAAATTAGGGGATGCCTTGCTGGTGATCTCGCCCATGATGTGCATAGCTCCTGGTTCCGCTGTGACCTCTACTGCACTCCGGGATTTGGGATCTTCCTTCAGCAACGCGTCGAGAATACTGTCCGCAACAAAATCACAGATTTTGTCAGGATGGCCTTCAGTGACCGATTCGGAAGTCAAGAATTTTCTCATAGCTCACATCTCCTGTTGTATTTTTTCTCTGACAGAGAGGTCTCACTTCTATTGCGATGGATCAGGTTTTCTGAGAATCGTTCAGCACACGCCTTTGTACGCTCAAGAATACGAGGATGCTGAGGATAAACGGGAAAAAGAATGTTGCGACGCGGAATAGAATCAGAGCGGAGGATGCCTGAGCATATTCCATGTAGTGGGAAAATATCAGCACGAAGGCAAACTCCACTGGCCCCACGCCCGCCACATTGGGCAGGGCGTTGGAGATCAGATGCATCAGTGCGGTCAGCAGATGTACGTGCCAGAAGGAGGGGCCAGATATTCCCAATATCTCCATACAGACAAACGGTATGCTGTAAAGACAAAATAGCTTGAGACCATTGAATAACAGCACTTTGAGAAAGCACCAGTGGTCACGAAGCAGTTTTTGGGATTCCGTATAAAGCGCAGATAGATTTGTTTTCCACAGGCGCTTGCGGCCTTCCCATTTTTCCGTACTCGGCAAATGGTCAATCACCCAGGATGCAAGCCACTGCACCTTTTCCCAGGCGCACAGCAGAACCAGTGCCGCTATAATCAGAGCGCAAATTCCATATCCCAACGGTATGTAGCGGGAAAGGCCGCGGTCAGTTTCGCTGAGCCAGCGGCCCTGAAATAACAGCATAACGGTGATGTAGATTAAAACAGAACTCTTATGAAATATGTACTCCAGCATCATGGTACCAATGCCACAGCCTGCCATGATACCGCAGTGATGCAGGTAATAGCTTTGCATGGGAACAGAGCCGACGGAAAGCATAGATAGGTTTCCGAAAACGCCAAGGAAAGTCACCTCTACCGCTTGCCGAAATGAAAATGTTGGGAGTCGACGGCGAATCATCGCAAAGCAGACTGCTGATTCAAGCATTTGATAAGCAAGACCCACGCCCAGCAGGAGCAACAGTCCTCTGATGCTGACGGCCTGGATATTCCGCAAAATCTCCTGATAATGATCCCGAAACACCCAAATTACCAGCAGGAATAAAAGCAAGAGTGTAGTGGCACTGATTGCTACTGTTTTCCATTGTTTCTTATCCATAGGAGACCTCTAAAAGATAAAATGTTTCGCTAAACAGAGGAAATAGAAGAATCAGAAACCCCCTGATGAATTTGTTCGTTTCTTCTTAATGCTGGGGAAATGCAGTAATATCTGAATGAACTCGACTATGGGCTTTCACTGTTCTATGTGTAGCCGATAAGAGGTCACTATAAGACCAGCAGCATTACGGATGCATTTGCGCAGCAATGCCCGACCAAGCTTGCTTTCATTGTACTTAGAAACACCCGCATATCATATGGACAAAAGCAGCCCCTGTGCCTGTTTTTTAGGCACAGGGGCTGCTTTTGTCTGATTCTATGTTCTTAAGAAAAACCAAAGTTTTATTTCTTTTCACATCGGATAATCATCGCGTCCAAATCGCCGCGCTTCAATTCGCAAATCCGATGGAACCGCGATTGAATACCGTCCTGCATCCCTGTTTCCAGCCAGCCGATAACAAAACCAAAACACATACATTTCAAGTAATCAATTATCAGCCTTCGGTCCGGATCCGACACGGTCCGCCCGGCCAGAATTCCATCTACATAAGTCGTAACTGCGTGCTCACATACCCGCCATTGGTACTGCTCATAGATATCCCGGTTGATGGAGTGGTATATGTGCAACACCGCTTTCCGGTTTTCCAATGCAAATCTTATGGCGGCATTGAGACAGTCCTCAATGGACTCAATAGAGGGATGCTCCTGAATCACACGATCCGCATCCTCGTTAATAATCGTTTCTACCAATTGGGAAATATCCTGAAAATAATAATAAAAAGTGTTACGGTTAACACCACAGTCATCCACGATATCCCGGACAGTGATTTGGCTAAGAGGCCTCTCATTCAACAGCTTAATAAACGAGTCCCGAATCGCTTTTTTTGCAAAACCGGCCACGGCTCACGCCTCCCTCATTTGATTTCCGCTATATCAACATATGACTTGGAAATGCGGTGAAAGCAAGGGCAGCACTCGGATTCACGCGTCCTTCAAAAGCCGGGAAGCCGCGCCATCCACCAGAAACTCCGCGGTGACAAGCAGTTCTTCCTTGGGAAGGTCCATGTTCTTCTGGAACCACTCCCGAATCAGGCCGATGAGACCATAGGTGATGAATCTCAGTAAATAGGACAACTGCTGGTCATCCATGGGCTGGAACCAGGCCCGAATGACCTCTGTGCCGTTACGGTGGATCAGCTGCTGCAAATGCTCAGCAAACTGGCTGACCTCGTTGTTTTCAAATAGGATGGTGCAGACCTCCCGATGCTCCACCACAAAGTCCAGGATTGGCTCGAACACGGGGCGCAGGCTGCCGTCCGCCACCGTTTCCTGGATATGGGCGTTTACCAGCATCTGGGCCTCTGTCAGCAGGTCTTCCTCCATACTTTGCAGCAGTTGGGTGGTATCCGTGTAATGGAGGTAAAACGTGGTACGGTTCATATCAGCACTATCCGTCACATCCCGGACGGAAATCTATGAAAAGCGTTTTTGCTTCATCATCTCCAGCAGGCTTTCCTTCAACAGCCTGCGGGTGCGTCTGGCACGGCGATTCTCAGGATTCTTCAGCATGACAGAGTCCTTCCCTTCGGGAAAATTTGGGCATTTGCCCAGGTTTGCCTATTGTCCCAAGCCTCTTGCCCTCATTATAATCAACTCAATCTGATAAATCAACAAAAATATATTAAACAACATTGGTTGATTAAATGGAGGAATTTATATGAGTCAACACACACATCTAATGGGAAAGCGCCTGCTGTCGTTGGCACTGGCCATTCTGCTGGCAGCAGCCTGCTCCTTTCCGGCTGCCGCCGCGGAGCCGATTGGCGACGGCGTGACGCCAACTTATGACGAAGCCTACTATGCCACGCTGGATTACTATGGAAATCTGCTGGACGGCAGCGTGGTGAAAAGCTATACCCTCAATGGCGCCACGTCTCTGACGGACTATGGTATTTACGACGAAGTAGTGAATCTAACCGATGGCACGGCTCCTGCGGTGGCCGGCAATGCCACCACCTTTTCGTTCAGCAGGAGCGATGCTCCGTCCCATTTCTATTTCGAAGGTAAGACGGCGGCACCCTTTGAGGCCTTGCCCTGGACGCTGTCGGTTTCCTACACCCTCAACGGCGTTGCCGTCCGGGCCGAGGACCTGGCCGGCAAGACCGGCGTGGTGGAGATCACGGTAAACGCCATTCCCAATGAAAACGCCAGTGAGTATGCCCGGAACAACTACACTTTGGAGGCCATGGCCGTGTTCAACCAGGACAACATCCTGTCCCTGGAGGCCCCCGGCGCCCAGGTGCAGCTGATTGGCAATCTGCGGGCTGTGCTGTTTATTGCCCTGCCGGGAGAAGAGCAGCACTTCGTCATCCGGGTGGGCTGCGAGGACTTTTCCTTTGACGGCATGACCTTTCTGATGGTTCCCGCCACCCTGGGCCAGCTGGAGGAAATCGCCAAGCTGAGCCAGCGGAAGGATGACCTGGAGGAGGATTACAACAAGCTCTCCGGCAGCCTGGACACCCTGCTGGACTCCTTTTCCGACCTGGGCAGCAGCCTGCGGGCTACCGCCGATGGTCTGGATGATCTGAATCAGGCCCGGGATACCATTTCCAGTGGAAAAGATCGGATTTATGCCGACGGTGACAAGGTGCTGGAAGATTTGGAGAACCTGAGCGGCTCCCTGAACACCCTTCCAGGCCATCTGGATGATACCGATGACTCCGTCACCGAGGTTACGGACTCCCTGTCCAAAGTTACGGACACCGCCGTCATCCTCCGGGAAAACCTGGACGATGTGGATGACTGCCTGAAGGATCTGCAGCGGGACATCAAAAACATCCGCTCCGGCAGCGGTGATATGCAGAGCCACCTGAACCAGCTGGGCACCGATTTGAAGAAGCTGCAAACCAGTTTGCAGGAGCTGAAAGAAACACTTCAGCTTCTGGACATCCGCATCAACGGTGGACTGATTTCCGAACTGCCCAGCAATGTACAGGAAAAGATCAAAGTTCAGGGGCAGCAGTTGGATGCCATGCTGACGCAAGTACAGGGATTGGAAACCGTTTGGGCCGGCGTGGCGACGGATAGCGAAGGCAACGCTACGGAAACCATCGGATACCAGCAGTATCAGGTTGCCGCACTGATTGCCAGTGGAAAGGCATCGTCAGCCGCAGATGCCACTACCCTGCTCCAGCAGATACAAGCCGTTGATGCGGGTATTGCGTCTGTCAAGGCCGTTTATCCCGCGTTGAGTGACGAGGGGGCATTGAGCGCTCTGGTAGCGCAAGGGCGGCTGACGCAGGATCAGGCGGCCCAGTATGCCGCCGCCAAGCCGCAGCTAATTGTGATGGAGCAGGTCTACATCACCGTCTGCGGCGGCACTGACCAGCTCATGACCAAGGCGGATTTCTTTACGGCCATACTGATGCTCAGCGATATCAACGCCCTACCTGCCGATCAGAAAACCCCGGAAAACATTGGCAAAATTCTGGCCAACGAAGCTGCCTATGCCAAAACCGGCAAAATGCTCTCCGAACTCAATGGAGACCATGACCTCTCCAAAGTCACCGGCCTGCTGGAAAATCTCAGCGATCTGCTGACCGACATGGGAAGCGGCGGCCTCACCGGCGATCTCAGCAGCCTGGTGGGAAAAACCGACACCCCCCTGGGCCATCTGGATGACGCCGCCGATGTAGGCCGGGATATCCTGGATCGTGTGGATACTCTTCTCGGCGACATTAAAAATCTGGACGACACCATTAACGACCAGGTCCCCGGTCTCCGCAGCACTCTGCAGGATACGAAAACCCTCGTCACCGACATGGTGACCACCATCGACGACACCCACGGCTTCCTGACCTCTTTCCGTTCCCTGGCTAAGACCTCCGGCACCCAGTTGGATGAGGGGACGAAAAAGAGTCTTGAAAACCTGGCGGCAACCCTGCGGAAAACCGCACGCAGCACCGACGCCGTGGGTGATGTGAAGACAGCTAAGGACGCCATCAACGGAATCATTGAGGATACCTGGAACGAGTATACCGGCGATATCAACAATTTGCTGCTGATGGACGCCACCGCCCAGGCAGTGTCCCTGACCTCAGAGGAGAATCCCGCCCCCTCCAGTATCCAGGTCCTCATCCGTACCCAGGAGATCAAGAAAAGCGATTCCTCCGCTGAAATCACTGCACAGGCACAGGCGGCGGAGCCCACCACCTTCTTGGGCCGGGTGGCCCAGATGTTCCGGGATTTCTGGGACACCATCACTGGCCTCTTCCGGTAAGCAGTTGAGAGGTGTTTTCCATGATTAAAAAAATTGCCCATGGCCTGACGAGAAAGCCAAAGCTGGTGGCGCTGATTGCGGTCCTGCTGCTGATCCCATCTGCTCTTGGCTATATCGGTACCCGGGTCAATTATGATATTCTGTCCTATCTGCCGGAGGACCTGGATTCCGTCCGGGGCGAACGGCTCCTGGAAGACCCCTTCCACATGGCGGCCACCAGTATGCTCATCGTGGAGGGCATGCCCGCCGCCTATACCAATGACCTCATCAACGAGATCAAGGAGGTTCCCGGCGTCTCCAGCGCCATCTGGCTCAGCAACGCCGTTGGCATCCAAATTCCCACGGATTTCATCCCCGCTGCCCTGCGGGATATGTTCTTCGCCGGTGATTCCACGATGATGATCATCCAGTATGAGAAGTCCGGTGCGGCGGAGGAAACCATGCAGGCCATTGATGACGTGCGGTCGCTGTGCAATGAAAAATGCTTCCTGGCCGGTTTCTCCGTGGTCATCAAAGACACCAAGGATCTGGTGGATCAGGAACTGCCTATTTACGTGGGCCTGGCGGTACTGCTGTCCCTCGTCGCCATGTCTCTGACCATGGAATCCATGGTACTGCCCTTTGTGTTCCTGCTCAGCATCGGTATGGCCATCGTCTACAACTTCGGTACCAACATCTTCCTGGGGGAGATCTCCTACATCACGCAGGCCATCGCGGCGGTTTTACAGTTGGGCGTCACCATGGACTACTCCATCTTCCTTTACCACCGCTACCGGGAGGAACGGCTGCTTCATGAGGATCCCCGGGACGCCATGGCCGAGGCCATTGTGGCGGCTTTCACCTCCCTGTCCGGCTCCAGCCTGACTACCATCGCCGGTTTCCTGGCGCTGTGCTTCATGCAGTTGACCTTAGGCCGGGACATCGGCCTGGTCATGGCCAAGGGCGTGGTACTGGGCGTGGCCACAGTGGTACTGGTGCTGCCCGCACTGCTGCTGATTTTTGACGAAAAAATCGAAAAGCACAAGCACCGGACGCTGATCCCCAATTTTGAAAAGATGAATTCCTTTATCATCCGCCACCGGCAGGTGTTTGTGGCCGTCTTTCTGCTGCTGTTCCTGCCGGCGGTATACGCCCAGAGCCACACCGCCGTCTACTACAAGCTGGATGAGGCGCTACCCCAGGACATGGACTCCATCATCGCCAACAACAAGCTGAAAAATGACTACGACATGGCGGCTTCCCACTTTGTGCTGCTGCGGGACGATCTCTCCTCCACGGAGATGAATCAACTGGAGACCTCCGTAAAGGATGTGGAAGGCATTACCTCTGTCCTCTCTTATCACGCCATGCTGGGCAGCGGCATTCCTGATTTTTTCATCCCTGAGGCCCTGCGTGATATGTTGAAGCAGGGTGGCTGGCAGATGATGATGGTCAACTCCGAATATCCGGCTGCCTCTGACCAGGTATCCGTCCAGCTGGAGGAACTGGAACGCATCATAAAGAGCTATGACCCCGAAGCGCTCATCACCGGTGAGGCGGTACTGACCGACGATCTGATCGACACCTCCGCTGTAGATTTCAAGGTGACTAACTACATCTCTCTTGCCGCCATCTTCTTGATCATCATGGTGGTGTTCCGGTCCCTCTCCATGCCCCTCGTGCTGGTAGCGGCCATTGAACTGGCCATTTTTATTAACCAGGGCATTCCTTACTTTACCGGCACGGTCATTCCCTTTGTGTCTCCTACCATCATCGGCTGCGTCCAGCTGGGCGCCACGGTGGATTACGCGATTCTGATGGCCACCCGCTTCCGAGAGGAACTACGGGCTGGAAAGAGCCGGGAGGATTCTATCCGCATCGCGGCCACTTCCTCGGACGCCTCCATCATCACCAGTTCTTTGGTGCTGTTCTGCGCCACCCTGGGTGTGGGGACGATTTCCGAGATTGAGATCATCAGCTCCATCTGCATGATGCTGGCCCGCGGCGCCCTGATCTCAGCTGTCATCAGCATGTTCATCATGCCCCCGGTGCTGTGCGTCTGCGAGCCCATCTTCAACAAGACCAGCCTCCACTGGCGGCAAGCCGCTCTTTCGTCCAAACAGGAGAAAGAATCTGTGGTGTCTGGGAAATAACGGTTTATCCTTTCCGGATCGGCGGTTACTTGCGCTGTATCAACGAGAAATCTCGCGGAGAAATTTATTTAAAACGGTGATGTTTATGGGACACAGAGTCATTTGTATCGGCAGGCAATTTGGCAGCGGCGGACACGAAATTGCAGTCCGAACGGCAGAACGACTGGGGATCAGAGTCTATGAACGGGAACTTCTCCACTTGGCCTGCAAATATGGGGAGCTTTCCGCTAAGCTCATGGAAAGCTCCGACGAAAGGGCCACTAATCCGTACCTGTATCAGGGCGTCTATGAGGGAAATTACCATGTGATTCGGGGACTGCCCACTTCCGAGGTCCTGTTTGCCCTGCAAAGCCATGAGATTAAGCGCATTGCTGAAGAGGAAGACTGCGTTTTTGTGGGCCGGTGTGCCGACTTCGTCCTTCGGGATTCGGATGCTCAGCTACTGCGGGTTTTTGTTTCCGCCCCGGAAGGACAGCGGATACGCAGAAAGATGGAGCTAGAATGCCTAAGCCTGTCCAAAGCTAAACGTCTGGTGACAAAAATGGATAAGCAGAGACGCAAATACTACGAGGGCTATACTGGGCAGGTGTGGGGTGATCCCCACAATTACGATTTGAATATTGACACCAGTGTGATACCCATCTCCCAGGCGGTGGAGCTGATTGTTTCACGGTTTTGAGATGGGACACAATGCAGGTGAAGAAAATTACTGTAAGCTGAAAACTTGTATATCAGGGTCTGTCCCAAATTCTGTGTAAACGCCGAAATGCGGTGCAAATAGAGCAAAATTTATTCAAGGCGGAAGTGGCGCAAGCTGCTGCCGCCTTGTTTTCAAAATAGCAGTGGATAGTGGGCATGTCAAGGGCGGGGGCGCCAGCTCCCGTTCATCTTGATCCTTGACATGCCGGTATGCAGCAGGTTATTCCGGCATGCGATCAGCAAAGAATACTGCCAGCTGAGCATGAATCATGCTCCAATCCTGTCTCCGGCCAGTCCATTTCTTTGTGATATCAATCATGGCCAGATACAGCATTTTCAGTAGGCTGTCATCGGTGGGAAACACGGATTTTGCCTTGGTTACTTTCCGAAGCTGACGGTTGAATCCCTCAATTGCATTGGTCGTATATATCAAGCGACGAACCTCTTGGGGATACTTGAAATAGGTACTCAGATTGGGCCAATTATCCCGCCAGGACTGAGAAATTTTGGGGTATTTCTTGTCCCATCGCTCAGCGAAGGTGTCCAGTGCGTCCAAAGCGGTAGGCTCATCTACCGCAGCGTAAACAGCCTTCAAATCGGCCATGAGTGCTTTCAAGTCCTTGTAAGATACATATTTGCTGGAATTCCGAAGCTGGTGAATAATACAGTTCTGAATCTCTGCCTTGGGAAACACTGCTTCGATCGCAGCGGCAAATCCGGTCAAATTATCCGTACAGGCAATGAAAATATCTTCTACGCCCCGGTTCCTCAAGCCGTTGAGCACCGTTGCCCAGAATTTGGCACTCTCATTTTCACCGACCCACATGCCCAGAACATCTTTTTTGCCGTCCAGATTGATACCAATAGCTATGTATACGGCCTTTTTGACGATTTGCCCCTCACTGCGAACATGATAGTGGATGGCATCCAGGAAAACCACTGCGTATACGCTTTCCAAAGGCCGCTGCTGCCATTCTTTTGCGATGGGAAGGATCTTATCCGTAATGCGACTTACAGTTGTATCTGAGACTTCTACGCCGTAGATATCCTGAATATACGCTTCAATATCACCTGTGGTCATTCCTTTTGCATACATGGACAAGATCTTTTCCTCGATGTCCTGGCTGATGCTGGTTTGGTTTTTCTTCAGCACCTGAGGCTCAAACTCGCCTTTCCGGTCTCGAGGCACCGATACCGCTACATCTCCGAAGCTGGTCCGCAGTGTTTTATGACTGTGACCGTTGCGGCTGTTATCTGTGTCCTTGTTCTTGTAGTCATACTTGCTGTAGCCCAGTTCATCATCCAGCTCTGCTTCCAGGCCATTCTCCATGAATTCTGAGATTGCCTCCTTAACTGCCACAATTTCATAGCGAGAGGAGGTGTCAAGTGTGGCAAAATCGATCAAAGCTTCTGGCTCTCAACCAAGGAAACGACGGGCCGCCTTGACACCGGAGGCCAGAGAAAACCAGTTGATTGATTTGGCTGTAAGCTTAATTGAGAAACGATTGCTGGAAGGAACAGCTTCTTCACAAGAGGTCACCACGATCCTGAAGTTGGGAACCACAAGGGCTCGGTTGGAGAATGAGCGGCTCGCCAAGGAGGTGGAGTTGGTTCAGGCTAAGACCGAGGCATATAAGTCTGGTGTCAGGATGGATGAACTCTATGAGAAGGCCATGGCCGCCTTTAAGCGGTACAGTGGTCAAGAGGAGGAAGAAGAGGATGGGTATTAAATGCTATTCCGAACTGATCCTCCTTCCCACATTCGAGGAGCGATATCGCTATCTTCGCTTAGGGGGCTCTGTCGGAAAAGAGACCTTTGGTTTTGACCGATACTTGAATCAGGTTTTCTATCGGTCTCCAGAGTGGAAACAGATTCGCGACATTGTGATTGCCAGGGACATGGGGTGTGACTTAGGGGTTGCTGGGCGAGAAATCTACCGTAACATGAATGTGATCACCCGTACCACCGATCCTCAGACTGTGTACCGCACCGACGCCCTGTATCGGGATGATATCATCGACATCACTGATTTCGATGTGGTGGAGTACCAGTATGCCACTATGCGGGAGAACCTGAATGAAGAGGTTGCCACTGCTATCATGATCGGCGATGGTCGTGAGCCTGATGACGAGCTGAAGATCTCTGAGGATCATATCCGCTCTATCTGGAACGACAACGACCTCTATACCATCCACTACGATGTGGACATCGAGGCCGCCCGTGCCGAGATCCAGGGCTCCCGTACCGATATGAATTTCGGTGAGAATTACATCTATGCTGAGGCCATTATCACCGCTGCGCTGTATGCCCGTGAGAAGTATAAGGGTACTGGTACTCCCGATTTCTTCTGCACGCCTCATCTGGTCAATGTGATGCTGCTGGCCCGCGATATGAATGGCCGTCGCATTTACAATTCCCGTGCCGATCTGGCTGCCGCTCTGAATGTTGGCGAACTCTATACTGCCGAGCAGTTTGAGGGCCGTGCCCGTATGGACAGCGAGGGCAAGCAGCACAAGCTCCTGGGTCTCTTTGTCAATCTGGCTGACTACACCGTTGGTTCCACCAAGGGCGGCGAGATCACCCGGTTTGACCAGTTTGACATCGACTTCAATCAGCAGAAGTATCTGATTGAGACCCGTATGTCTGGCGCTCTGACCCGTGTTTACTCCGCCATTGCGCTGGAGGAGCCTGTGGCTACTGGCGGCGGTTCCAATCCCTAAGGAGGAAAATTCAAAATGGCGAAGTTTTATGGATCGGTAGGCTATGCTGACACTGTCGAAACAGCACCTGGCGTGTATGAAGAGCAGATCGTTGAGTATCCGTACTATGGCGATTTGACTCGGAATACACGCCAGCTTCAGTCTGGGGAGACGCTCAATGACGACATCAACATCGCGAATGAGATCAGCATAGTACAGCTCCTGAAAGCATTGGGTATAGAGCATACCGATGAGGTAATTCATGCTGGCGTCGTTGATGGGGATGACGCAGAAGATCGCCCGTTTCCTTTCACCCAGAGAGCCGAAGTCCATATCGTCCCTGGCGGTCATTGCCACATACTGCGGGATGTTAAACGCCGCCAGACGCACAGCGGCAGAAATAAGGATGGATTTTGCCGTCTTGCCGGCAGCCTGTTTGAACACCTTGTACTGCTTTACCGCAACATGGTTGGGCTGTTCCTCCTCCAACGCCTGAAAGAGCAAGTCCAGCGGACTGCGGTAGCCCTCGTCCTCCTCTCGCACCTCGGCGTATTCCATCATGAACAGCATGGTTTCAAAATTCTGTTCCTCCGGTGGGGCTTCGCTCATGAGGTAGAGCATCAGGGCGGAGTCCAGAGCAATCTCGGCCTATAGTGATAGGTAATCCTTTGAAGCAATCGCCGGATTTTCCCCCACTCCACACCGGACATGCGACTTTCACCGCATCCGGCGTTCCATCGATTGTGTTATCAGGCATTTAATCAATCACCAATAGAAAGTTGTTTAGATTTCCGCCAACTTTGCGGCGGTACGCAGGTCGTTGATTTTGGTCAGTTGTTTTCTTGTTACAGTCAGTTGCTTGCAAATGCTCTTGAGAACGGCAGCGTCCTGGTTGGTCAGCAATGGAAGATACCGCCTGTGGAGTAATACCAGATTGCTGTATCGCTCCTGGCCGCCTTGCTCCTTTGGAACCTTCATGTGACACACAATATTGTCTGGTTGCAAGAACCATTCGCCACTGACAGCGCACTTGCCCTTCTGGGCAGACAGCAGAGAGAGCCTGCAATCGGCATATTCCAGGCTGTGGCCTTGTGGCGGATGTTCCCGCAGATACGCAAACAGGGTCGTATCCATCTCCAGATTATCGTGTATCCTTTTCCGTCCCGCCGGAGAGAAGCAGCAGACGGCGGCGCTGATTCCGATTGCGGTTTTATACTTGATGAACGCAATAGGGTACGGCTGACGCGCATAGGGGAAAACTTGGTCAGCAGGGACGATCTGCACCCGCTCCTGCGCGTCTGCCTGCCGCTGCTCATCGGTTTTGAACAGGTCATCGAGCGAGGTCAGACCGATGTTTTTTAGGCTGCCTGCCAATGTTCAGCACCTCCCTGGTCAGATTTTCGTAGGCTTGCGCCGCTTTGCCGTTTCGGTCGAGGTCGTAGATGCTCTTGTTTTCCACGCTGACCTCGGCGGCGCGGATAGAGCGCGGTATCTCGCTGGCAAAGACCCGACCGGCGTATGCCTGCCGGATCTGTTCGCTGATGCCTTTTGCCAGCGTGGTTCTGCCGTCCACCATCGTCAGAACAATGCCGTCGATTTCCAGCTTGGGATTGAGCTGCCGCTTCACACGGGCGACTGTCCTCAAAAGCTGCTCCAGACCCTTTGCAGGGAGGTAATGCGCTTGCACCGGGATAATCACGCTGTCTGCCGCACTCAGTGCGTTCAGCGTCAGCATACCCAGCGAGGGCATACAGTCGATGAGGGCATAGTCGTAACGATCCTGCACGGTGGATAAAAGCTGCCGCATGACCGTTTCACGGCTCATGGCATTGACCAACGTGACCTCCAGCGCAGACAGTTCGATGTTTGCCGGCAGCAAATCGACGCCGGATTCGTGATGTAGGATGCCCTCTCCGTGGCTGACTGGCTGGTCGGTGATAATCTTCCCCATCAGGTCGGCCAGGGTGGGGGAAAGCTCGTCTGGCTGGGGCCAGCCCAGCATCTGGGTCAGGTTTCCCTGAGCATCTGCGTCCACCAAAAGGACTTTTTTACCTTGCCGAGAAAGACCAATGGCAAGGCTGGCGGCTGTGGTGGTCTTGCCAACGCGCCTTTCTGGTTTGCAAGGGCGATTGTTTTCATTGCGGTTACACTCCTTCCGATGAAAATAAAAAAGCAGAGCCTTTCGATCTGCCTAACCGGTGCCGTAAAAGTCATGATTTACTTTTGCTTTGTAGTAATTCCCACAGGTTGCCGGGGCGTTGAACAGGCTCTCCAGCAAGTAGGCTTTGATGTTGCGAATATCCGATGGATTATCTCTCATGCTGTCCATGATGTACTCGATGTGGGAATATCGCGCATCATTTCGAGTTAAATTCAAGCTACTTTTTCCGTTATGCCAGCCTCTTTCGTTCTCAGCACCTCCTCTGAATAAAGAATAGGGATGAGCAAAACGTACGTTTTGTAAAATCCAGACACAGCATATAGTATTCTCTTGGTTCTCTGTATTCTATATATAGTATGCTTCCGAGAGCAAATAGGAGTTTTGCTCATCCCTATAAAGAAAAAAGCACGATTGTCTGATCGTGCTCTTTTCTTAATATTCAATTTTTTCAAAAAACTTTATTCTCTCGATGACTGCCTGATTTTTGGGCCTTGGCAGTTATGCATAATTACTTGGGGAGAATCCATTTGCTTAGAAGGCTTTTGCACCCCATTGTAAGTTACTCATGGCGCAGACCGCCGCATCTGGAAGGCTTAGCCAAACTTAAGTGATATCCTCGATTGCGGTTCCGCCTACATAGAACTCAGCCATGTCATCCAGACGCAGACAGGCGAGACGGCGGTGCGGGGCATTCAGATTACCACAGCCGCAGTCGATGTCAAGGATCCCGTTTCCGTGCCAAATAGAACAATCCTCGTCCGTCCTACCGGTAAGAAATACCGTAGGCGTATGACCAACAATGCAGATGGTATCCGGGTATGGACTTGCACTACTGGAAAAGTGCGGTTTGACGGTTACGGATAAAGAGACGGCAATCATAGATGCACTAAAGCATTTTCACATGGTATAAATTAGGAAAATATGGGTACAAATGCCGCGCACCAGTTTTTGAGTCGGTGCGCAGTATTGGGGTAACAAGATCAAAATGGCAACTCTTGATATCCCTGTGTCCGGGTCAGGCGGGGCAAGGGAGGCAAGTACCAGGAGCAGCGGATCGCACCGAAGGATGTGGGCTTCGTCCGCAGCTTCTTTGATGGTTCCGAAGGTAGGATCTTCTCGGACGAAGAGATGAAGAACAAGATCGACCTGCACCACCTCCGCGCCCTTAGGGCTCAGCGGGCCTATCACGACTACCTGGCGCGTCTGAAGAGCGACCCTGATTACCGGGCGCAGCTCACTGAGGAGGTGCGCCGCCGCTGGGTACGCCTGTGCAGCAAGAGGTGGGATCCCAAGCGTGTAGAGGGCAATTACTGTATCCGTGGCAACAGCCGCCAGCTGGCCCTCGCCCACGGGTTGCCCGTCAAGTATGACCGGCTGGCGGTGATGGCCGTGAGTATCTTCCATTTGAGTCACTGGCGGTGCGATGTCACCGTGGCCAACTATCTATTGGCGGTCTAACCACTTCAAGCAGCTTCGTCAGTATCCCAAGATAAGTATCTCTATAAAACGGAAATAACCGATAAACTTGCAATGGCTCAAACAGCCTTTCCCAGTGATACAGAGCAAACGCCCTGGCATAGACTAAAGCAAAGGAGGGATGGCCCATCGAACTCATCGTACACTATCCCAAAACGCCAGAAAAGCAAGCGGAGCTTGACCATCTGGTCGCAAAGGTCCACGCACAATATGTGCTTGGCTACATAGAAAAACTGGACTGTCCCACCGAGCAAAAATTAAAGCTGATCGATGCCATCGCTAAGACCATTTCCGATGGTTGTAAGCATAAGGCGGGGGACTGATTGTCCCCCGCCTCGCATTTGCCTATTTGAAATATTTCTCCCAGGAGCTTTTCATCATCCGTACCGAGTTTTGTTCCCAGTTTTCCAGTGTCCCAACGGGAACACCCAGATACTCTGCATACTGAGCCCGCGTCATACAGAGGTCTTTTCGCTTTGCCTTCACCTGTCGGCCCTGATCGTGGTACAGGAACAGGTGGTACTCGTCCAGCAATTCTGTGACCGGCACCCCAAGGATCAAGGCGATCCTCTCCATGACATTCAGAGAATAGTTCTCCCGGGTCGGATCCTCATAGTGCAGGTACGTGCTCCTTTCAATGCCGGCCAATGCAGCTACCTCCCGCTGTAAGAGCGCTTTTTTGTAGCGGTACCACCGCAGCTTGTCTGCCATGCAGGTGATCTGGTCAGGGTCGGTGTAGCGGATATTGAATTTTTCAGCCTCCAGCAGATGGTGTGGAGCAAGCAGGGGGAGGCTGTAACAGAACATCGGGGCAATCGCAATATCTCCTGATAGGTTCCGTATCAATACATACATATTCTCCGTGACATGACAGAGCATACGCCATGTTCCGTCAGATGGCGCTTGCTCTGCTACTTCAGCGTAGAAAAAGTCCGTTGTGTTAGAATAGCATTTTCAATACACCGGGAGGCATAGGTGGCCAGGCGCACGTTCTTATCTGCTTTAAAGGTAGATATCCCTTTGATGAGGCCAATGGTGCCGATGGAGATCAGGTCGTCCTGGTCCCCGGTCTGAGCGTAATATTTTTTGACTATATGAGCCACCAGCCGCAGATTGTGTTCCACCAGAATATTCCGCGCCTCCAGGTCTCCCTGGGCGCACCGCTCCAAATATTTGCGCTCCTCCTCCGCTTTCAGCGGCCGGGGGAAGGAGCCTCCGCCTCCTGACAGCCGCAGGGTAAAAAACAGGCCGTTGAGCACCAGATAGATCACTGGGGAAAGCATAGACAGACACCTCCTGCCCCACTGTATTCTGCTCCTGCCCGTCCCTATGTCCATTTGTCCCAAAAAGCGGCAAAGAAGGAGCCGCCCGAAAATCGGGCGGCTCCTTCTCCTTATATTTATTTCGTCACTGCCTGCTTCAGCCCATCCAAATCCTGCTGGTCGGGATGGCTGAGG
>UMKB01029017.1_pt1 | contig 31493 bp, 26 predicted proteins | sample 1966171 | NCBI WGS metagenome assembly UMKB01 (sample SAMEA4836164, study PRJEB28245) | human gut metagenome | biome: gut microbiome; material: fecal sample | place: Denmark | collected 2008 | reverse complement strand
TCTTCCGATTCCCACTTCATCATAGAATATGAAGCTATATTTCTGCCATGTATCCAGATCTTCCAGGATAATCTTCCACTGTCTTCTTTTTTTAGAAGAACGCTTCGCTGAATCCATAGAACCGTTCTGCCCTGAACTGCGTCTCTTCTTTCCCTGCGGCTGATCCTCTTCTGGATCATATCCCTGATCTGCCTTGTTACGCTTTCCATTCCTGGACTGCTTTCTCCGCTCTGCGTCCTGTGCCTTATTCTTTTTTACACTTATAAATGTACTGCAAAGAAGTGCGATACTTCCTAAAATCAGCAGTACCATAATCGCCCAATACCACATATGCATTATCACTCCTATCTGAATCTTAATCGTACTATATTTTTACGTTCTCGGCAAGCATAACATGTATCTTTTTGTCGAATTTTGTGATAAAATAAGTAGAAACAGAGAAAATAAGTGATTTTTAGAAGAGGTAATATCATGGAAAGAAATGAATTGTGCTGGTGCGGCAGCGGCAAGAAGTATAAGAAATGCCATATGCCGATTGAAGAAAAGATAATGATGCATGCTGAACGTGGTGAGATTGTTCCGACACGTAAGATTTTAAAAACTCCATTCCAGATTGAAAAGATCAGAAAAAGTGCTGAGCTTAATACAGCGATCCTGGATGAAGTAGCAAGACAGATCCACATTGGAATGAGCACACAGGAGATTGATGACATCGTATATCGTTTCACAAAAGAACACGGTGGTATCCCGGCTCCGCTCAATTATCAGGGATTCCCTAAGAGCGTGTGTACTTCTATTAATAATGAGATTTGTCACGGCATTCCGGATGAGAATATCATTCTGGAAGAGGGAGATATCATCAATGTTGATGTATCCACTATTCTTGACGGATATTTTTCTGATGCATCCCGTATGTTCAAAATGGGAAAAGTATCTGAACGTGCAGAGCGCATCGTCCGCGTCACAGAAGAGTGTGTGAAGCTTGGACTTGAGGCTGCGAAGCCTTGGGGACATTTAGGTGATATCGCAGATGCGATCAATACACATGCCCGTGCAAACGGATACTCTGTCGTAGAGGATATCGGCGGACACGGTATCGGTCTGGAATTCCATGAAGATCCTTTTGTCAGCTATGTGACACCAAAGGGAAGTGAGATGCTTCTCGTTCCAGGTATGATGTTCACGATTGAGCCTATGATCAACGAAGGCAGCCCTGACTTCTTCGTAGATGAGGACAATGACTGGACTATTTATACAATGGATGACGGTCTTTCTGCCCAGATTGAGTACATGGTTCTCATCACTGAGAATGGGGCAGAGGTTCTTACAAAATAATAATAGTAACAAATACGGGATGAACAGATATTAAAACTGCTCATCCCGTATTTTTATTATTCTTGTATAATGCTCTTTCTTTATCTGCAAAATACCGTTCCACTTCTTACGGCATCAATCTCAATGCTTCTGCCGGCTTTAATACGATTGCTGAATGAGATCCCATATTCAGGACAATCTCTCCATCTTGTACGATATACTCGTCATATTCCGTCGTATAACCGTTTTCATAAGAGTAGATCAGTCGTTTCATCCGTCCTTCCATCTCTATACCCGCATACCATACCGGTACGGTCACTGTACGAAGTTCATCACTGTTATTCACAACAACGACAATCTGTTCATCTGCTTCAAATCTTCCATAGGCCAGCAGATTTTCATCTGACGCCAGTAACTTGATAGAACCTTTTTTCAGCGGTTTCTCTTCCTTGTGGATACGGATCACTTCTTTGTGGAATGCCTGAAGTTCTTTGTCTTCGTTCCCCCATGGGAAAGTTCTCCGGTTATCCGGATCGGTGAATCCACAAAGTCCTGCCTCATCACCATAATAAATCGTCGGCGCACCGATCCAGGTCATCTGCATAATAACCGCTTCTCGTAAGATTGCCTTATTCACATCCTTTTCAGCTGCTTCTGTTCCAAGCTGTGCCACGCGTCCTGCCTTGTGGTTCGTACGTGTCAGGAAACGAGAATGGTCATGGTTTGAAAGTTCATTCATTGCCACCTGAAGAGATGGTGTCAGCATACTTGCCATAAAATGACGCATCGCTCCGACAAAGTTGTCAGCATTTCCACACAGATCCGGACGATATTCATCACTATGCTTCTCCATACCAGTCAAAAACCAGGTCAGCGGTTCCATAAATGCGTCATAATTCATAACGCTGTCCCACTCATCTCCCTGAAGCCAATCCTGCGGATCTCCATAATGTTCTGCTAATATAATTGCATCCGGATTCGCATCCTTAACTTCCTTTCGGAATCTCTTCCAGAAGATATGGTTGTATTCATTACTGAATCCAAGGTCCGCTGCAACATCAAGACGCCATCCGTCTACGTTATACGGCGGTGATACCCATTTTCTTCCGATATCCATAATGTACTGCTCAAGCTGTGGTGAATCCTCATAATCGAGCTTTGGCAATGTATCATGTCCCCACCAGCCATCATATGTTCCGTTATAAGGCCAGAGTTCATTTCTCGCATCATGGAACAGGAAAAAGCTGTTATATGGACTTTCTTTACTTACATATGCTCCCTTCGGATAGTCCGGCTGCGGCTCATAGATACGTTCTCTGTCCATCCATTTGTTAAAAGAGCCACAATGATTGAATACACCATCCAGAATTACACGCATTCCACGCTTATGCATCTCTTCTACCAGTTTGATAAACAACTGATTACTTGCCTCAAGATTGCGGATATCTCCTGTACGTTGCTGATACTTTGTCGCATGGATATTATCCTTTGCACCTGCCGGAAGTACTTCTCCGTCATCCACAACAATCTTTCCATAATGCGGATCTATGTAATCATAATCCTGAATATCATACTTATGATTCGACGGAGAAACAAACAGCGGATTGAAGTAAATAACTTCAACTCCAAGATCCTGCAGATAATCCAGCTTATCTAAAACACCCTGTAAATCCCCGCCGTAAAAATTACGGATATCCATTGCTTCCGGTGCCTGATTCCAGTCCTTCACCTTGCGGCTCGGTGCCCCAATATAAATATATTCGTTATCCTCCACATCATTTGTCGGATCTCCATTATAAAAACGATCAACAAAGATCTGGTACATCACAGCACCTTTCGCCCACTCGGGTGTCTTAAATCCTGGCGAAATAATAAAATCATAATAGTTTTCTTTTTTCCCTGTTATTCCATACCTACTATAAAAACAGATTTCTGCTCCCTGCTTGATTTCAAAACAATATCTTAAGATATCCTCACCAAGCTGATACTCAATCTCGTAAAAGTCAAATTCACCGTTCGTACGTGTCTTCCACATAGGATACTCCTGTTCTCCGATGTGAAGTTTCACTTCGTCAACATCATTGTGTGCCGTACGAAATCGCAACACTACTTTTTCATTTATCTCAGGCTCTGCCGGACAGACATAATCACCTGTACCGTCACAAAACAGTGCTTCTCTATTCACCTGTTTAGCCTCCTTTAACTCAATTCTTAAAACTATTCTAAAATAGAACCAAAATACCCCCGGCCAACACGGGATCGCCCGCCGGCAGAGGGTATCTTATCCTAAATACATATAATAACTACTATCCTTCAACCTCACTGTCTGCAAACAGTGCTTCGAATTCACTTCTTGTTATCTTTTCCTTCTCAAGAAGCAGTTGTGCACACTTCTCGAGTACCGGATGATACTCCTGAATAAGTGTACGCGCTTTCAAATAACACTCATCAATAATACGTTTCACTTCTTCATCAATCGTTCCGGCCACTTTTTCGCCATACCCTCTTGATGTATGACCGAAATCACGTCCAATGAATACTTCATCGCTGTCATTATCATAATTGATCAGCCCCAGTCTTTCAGACATACCGAACTTCGTGATCATTGATTTTGCAATTGCTGTTGCCTGCTTGATATCCTGGGAAGCTCCCGTTGTGATATCATCAAAAATCTCTTCTTCTGCAACACGTCCGCCAAGGGAAACTGTAATTTCCTGAAGCATATGCCCCTTTGTATTGAACATATCATCCTTCTCCGGAAGCGGCATCGTATATCCGCCGGCTCCGCCTGTCGGAATGATAGATACGCTGTAAACCGGTCCTACATCCGGAAGCAGGTGGAACAAAATCGCGTGTCCGGCTTCATGATAAGCTGTAATCCTGCGTTCTTTCTCAGAAACGATACGGCTCTTCTTCTCCGGACCGATTCCGACCTTCACAAATGCATGACGGATATCAGACTGCTGAATGTACACCCGGTTCTCCTTCGCTGCCAGAATTGCAGCCTCGTTGAGAAGATTCTCAAGATCTGCTCCTGAAAATCCTGCCGTTGTCTGGGCAATCTGCTTCAGATCCACATCATCTCCAAGCGGCTTATTTCTCGCATGAACTTTCAGGATCTCTTCTCTGCCCCCTACATCCGGACGTCCGACAAGGACATCACGGTCAAATCTTCCCGGTCTTAAGATTGCAGGATCCAGAATATCCTTACGGTTTGTCGCTGCCATTACGATAATGCCTTCATTTACACCAAATCCATCCATCTCTACAAGGAGCTGGTTCAGGGTCTGCTCACGCTCATCATGGCCACCGCCAAGACCGCTTCCGCGGCGTCTTGCGACTGCATCGATCTCATCAATAAATATGATACATGGTGCGTTCTTCTTCGCATCCTGGAACAGATCACGGACACGGGAAGCACCCACACCAACAAACATCTCAACGAAATCTGAGCCCGAAATGCTGAAAAATGGTACTCCTGCCTCACCGGCTACAGCCTTTGCAAGAAGTGTCTTACCGGTTCCCGGAGGTCCTTCTAAAAGAACCCCTTTTGGGATACGTGCTCCAACCTGGATGTATTTCTTCGGATCTTTCAGAAAATCTACGATCTCCTCCAGTTCTTCCTTCTCTTCTCTCAATCCTGCAACATCACGAAATGTAACCTTGATCTCATTCTTCGTACTCATCTTTGCGCGGCTCTTTCCAAAGTTCATCGCCTTAGAATTTCCCCCGCCGTTCTGACGGCTCATCAGGAAAAAGATCAGAAATACTCCACCAAGTGTGATCAGCATCGGAACTACAACTGTTGTCAACATAGAATCCTTCGGTACATCCGAAAGCCTGTACTCCACCTGATTCTCTGTCAGAAGCTTCTCTACCTGCTCAACATCTGACACATTCACTTTCCTTGTATTACCATCATCTTTCAATGTAACAGAGACGGTTCCTGTCGGAACTGCACTGTTCTGATTGATGTAAACATCAGAAACATTTTTTCCCTGTACTGCAGAGACAAAGGAGGTATATGTCATCTCCTGCTGATGCATCTGAAGCTGGTTCGCCATCCACAGAACCACAACAAAGATCACAACAAAACTGATGATCGTTGCCCCACTCAGACCTCTGCTTTTTCTGTCATTATTCAATTTATTATTGCTTCCTTTCTATTCTGCGACTTCTACTACTCCGATGTATGGAAGATTTCTATACTTCTGTGCATAATCCAGTCCGTATCCAACTACGAACTCATCCGGAATCTCAAATCCTGTCCAGTCTACGTGCACATCTTTCACACGGCGGTCTGGTTTATCAAGCAATGTGCAAAGACGGAGACTTGCCGGCTTTCTCTGACGAAGTACGTCCATCAGATAATACAGTGTATTACCGGAATCAATGATATCCTCCACAATCAATACTTCCTTATTCTCAATAGACTCATCCAGATCTTTCGCAAGTCTTACAACACCACTGGATTTTGTTCCGTCTCCATAGCTTCCAACACACATAAAGTCCATAGATACCGGAACTGTAATTCTCTTTGCGAGTTCACACATAAAGAATACTCCACCTTTCAGAACACAGATCAGATGGATCTGCTTTCCTTCATACTCTTTACTGATCTTTTCTCCGAGTTCACGAATTCTTGCATCTACTTCTTCCTCTGAAATTAACACTTTAATCTTCTCAGCCATTGTTCTATTCCTCCATAATCTTTATCTTAAGAATCTTTTTCGTCTGGTCTCCCACCTGGTAGTACGAACTCATCCTTCTGCCCGGAATCCATACGATGTGGCTTTCCTCTGCGATCAGAAGCTGTCTGTCCCGTTCTTCTTGCGGAATCTTCTCATCAATAAAGTAACTCTTCAGCTTCTTTTTCTTTCCTTCCCCATCAATTGTAAAATAATCTCCGGGTCGTCTGTATCTCACACAGAGACTGCTTTTTATTATATCATAATCAAAGCATTTCGTGTAGCTTTTTTGTGGTATCTCTTTTGCTGAATTCTTCTCATTTTCACCGCTGATTGTACAGCAGATTTTCAAATTTGTTCCCGGGATCTGTGTTTCTCCCGGAATCTGAAGCTGTAGAACAAAATTACTCTCTTCTTTTCTTTTCTCTTTCTGATGTACAGATGTAACTTTTTTATCACCTTTTGCAAGCAGAACTCCCTCATACATTCTTTTGGCTGTAACACTATACGGAAGATCGATCTGCCGTCCTGTCTGCCGTTCAAACAGTTGCAGTACCGCCAGGATATGCCTGCTTTCAATATCTTTCTGTGCCCCTGCCACTTCACTTACTGATCTTTGGATCAGTAATTTCTTTATCACAGGATCAAGGTGTTTCATTTCCTCTGCCTTGAGAAATATTTCTTTCCTGCTTTGAAGTCCGTCTGTCTGTTTTACACAGATATTCCATGCCTGATCTGTCTGTTTTTCCAGATATTCATAGATTTCTTCTGCCTGTTCACTGAGCTTCACAAAATGTTCTACCGTCCTTGTATTAACCTGTTCTTCTAATGTCGGAATTACATGATGACGAATCCGGTTCCTTGTGTATTCATCTTCCTGATTCGTTTCGTCAACACAATATCTGATATCACAATCTTTCAACCACTGTTCAATCTCTTCCCTGGACAATTCCAGAAGTGGGCGAATCCATTTTCCATACACTGGTCTTATCCCACACAATCCGCGAAGCCCGGTTCCTCTTGCCATGTTAAGAAGCATTGTTTCTGCATTGTCATTACTATGATGCGCTGTTGCAATCTTTGTCCCGCCCTGTTCTTTACAGAGTTGTTCAAATGCCTGTCTTCGCACATATCTGCCTGCTTCCTCCAATGATTCTTTCCGCTTTTTTGCAATTAATTCCACATTTTCATGAAATGCAAAAAAAGGAACCTGCATTTTATGACAAAGCATTTCCACATATGCCTCATCCTGTGCAGCCTCCTCCCCGCGCAGTTCATGATTCACATGGCAGACAAGCACCTGAAATCCCAGCTTTTCCTGCAATGAACAAAGTGCCATCAGCAGACATACAGAGTCTGCGCCACCCGATACACCTATGACAATCCTGTCCCCTTTTTCTATCATATGATATTGTCTGATATAGTTTTCAATCTTTTCTAATCTTTTATCCATCATACCTCAACTATACGTTAACGGTTACTTCTATGTCAATGACTACTTTCTGCATTTCCACAAAGCTGCAACCAAAACTGACATATCATCCTCCGGTTCTTTTCCTGTCCAGTTAAGTACCTGCTGTAAAATGTGTCTGGCCAGTTCCTTTGGGTTTCGTATTTCCGTTCCTTTTATGATTGTTTCAAGAAGGAAGTCCTGCTCTCCTACCGGAAGTGCATCCAGCACTCCATCTGTCAGCATGATTACATACGTTCCATCCGTCAACTGCCGTTTCACTGAATCTATTTCAAGTGAATTCATCACTCCGATCGGAAGGCTTGTCGATGTCAGATGCTCAATCTGATCCTTTCTTCGGATAAAAGTTGAGGATGCGCCTGCCTTGATCAATTCACATTCCCCTGTATACAGATCAAACACTGTAAGGTCGATCGTAGAGTAATGGATTTCTTCTCTTCCGCAGACCAGTGTTGTATTGATCATCTGGATCGCAGTCTTTTCCGGAAATCCCGCTTCCAGAAGTTCTTCGAGAAGTTCTATCACAAGTGTGCTTTCCCGACAGGCAGCCTGCCCACATCCCATGCCATCTGACAATGCAACTCCCCTTTTACCACCCGGAAGATCCATCATCGTAAAACTGTCCCCTGAAATATTACTGCAGCCTTTTCCGATTCTTGCTATTCCGGATATTGTGTAATAGGATGGTCCTTCTCGGAAGACCACTGTTGTATAATCCGCTCCGATCAACTGCGCCCCTTCTTTTCCCGGAATCAATCTTCTTCCTGTCAGATTACTCAGAATCCCTGCCAGACTTTTTACCGGAATCTTTTCCGCTTTCCAGGTGCGCATCGTCAGATGCAATTCATATTTTCCCTCTCCATTCACAAGAAAATGCATGGAAAGTACACGTATTCCTTTTCTTTTTAATTGAGACAAGATCCGTTTCCCCAACCTTTCATCTGTAAATATGCTGTCTTCTAGATTTTTCGCCATATTTTGCAGCATATCTGCAAATAGATCAAGCTGGGCTGCACACCCTTCCCGGCTTCTTGCGATACGATTGATCCAGATCATATTTTGTCTTGCTTCGTGAAAACTATCAAGCATCCCCCGATAAAACCGCGGAGCCATAATGCATCGCTGCATCAGTTTTCTTTTTGTCTCTGCATCCAGTTCATTTCCATACTGATCTACTGCTGCAAGAATCTCGTATCCCATCTGATACATCTGAATATAGTTTTCCCCCCAGCACCAACTGTTTTTCTCACATTTTTCACACACTTCTTCTCTTACGCAGGCAAACATTTCATCAATCTCTTCTTCTGAAAATGTCTGCTTTTTTTCTTCTAATTTCAAAAATGTTTTCGCTAACTGTTTTAATGAAACTGCAAACTTATCAATCTGTTCCACATATAGACTACTATGTAATACCTGTCCATTTTCCATTTCCATCCCCCCTCGTTACTCAAACTGTGAAAAACACACTCCGCGAGTTTCTCAAGTTATCGCGACAGTCGCCAAGGTCTCGTGCAAGCACGAATTTTGGCTCGTTGTTTGCGTAAAAAGAAAAACTCCAGGAGAACTTTCTCTCCCGGAGTTATCTTTCGTAAAATTCTGTATCCGTCTTTCACTGACTTTGCAGATTCGATTACTATTCACTTGATTGGTTTAAATACGATTTCATTCGGATCAACAAGATTCAGCTTATCTTCTGCGATCTCTTTCATGTAATCATCTGTCTGTACATACTGCTCGTATTCTTTGATCTCTTCTGCTCTTGCCTGCTCACTTTTGATCTGTGTCTTCAGTTCTGCTTCCTGCTGTTTATACGCTGTATTCTTTGCATGAAGCTTTACTGCATTCACTCCCAGCACACCGGAAAGAAGACACAATACTGACAAAATCATAAGAACGCTTCTTTTGTACGGACTCGGACGTCTCTGCTTTGTATGGCTGCGCCGTCCAGTCACTCTTTTTTTCTTTGCCATCTAAAATTCACCCTAAAATAATACACTCTTAACGTTACCGGGAAATCAATCCTGCCTTCACTGACGGAGTCCCCCTATAAACTTCCCAATTATCAACATTCTATCTGTTTTTTCTAATAATTTCAAGGTTTTTCCTTGTTTTTTGTGTATTTTTTCTCCAGACGAAATCAGTTTCTGAATAATGGCAACGCCAAATACAAGACCTAGTAGAAAATACCATCTGATACTACCATACGTAGTTGCATATATCTGTGAGAAAATATATGCACTCATAAATATCCAGTAGAACAGATCCTCGATTCCTTTCACCAGATTATTATGTATTATCATTTTCCTTAAGAAAATCAGGATCTCGTACCCAGCCCGGACATTCACACCTGTAAGACAGGCACAGAAGAAGACAAGCAGTTCATTTTTTATATTTAGCATCTTCTTTCTGCCTCACTTGAACATCTTTGTCCAAAAGCTTTCTTCCTGTTTCTTTGCCTGTGAAATATTAGAATATGAAACACTGTCTATTGTTCCCGACAAATCTACTTCTCCCTTTTCCACACTGAGACGGTTCACATGCAAGTCTGTTCCTTTTACTAACAGCATTCCCTGCTCTGTTTCCAGAAGAATCTCATTCAAATCAAAAGACAATACATCCAGAACACCTGTCACCATACTTGTCTTCCGGTTATTAACCACCAGCTTATGAGCCTTTACAGTCTTTTGCTGTTCCTCCATCCGCTGCACCTCCCTCTTCTCTGGCATACCCCACAGTATATTACTGGAACCAGATAACAGTTCCCTGTACTTTTCTATATATATGTCAGAGCTTTTCTACTTATTCCTGACAGATAAAGGTTTTATAGATGTGTCTTCAAAACTGCTTTATCGTATTATCGTACAATATACAGAAAGGCAGGGAATATCTCACTTTGTAAAATATTCCTTGCCTTTCTAAGATTACTGAAAACAATAACCATTGATCGACTTATAGATTCCTGTTGTCTGACAGACTTTACAGGTATTTGAATAAGTCCTTTGCTTCTTCTTTTTTTGTTGTCTCCTGTAGTTCAAGAACCTCAACCTTAACGGTTCTCGTTCCAAACTGAATCTCGATCACATCACCCGGCGTTACCTTCACAGATGCTTTCGCCGTCTTTCCATTCACCAGCACACGTCCTGCATCACAGGCCTCGTTTGCTACAGTTCTTCGCTTGATCAGACGGGAGACTTTTAAAAACTTATCCAGTCTCATATATTCTTCTACAAAATCCCCTGAACTAGTTGATAGCGTCCTTTAATGCTTTTCCAGCTTTGAATTTAGGAGCCTTGCAAGCTGCGATTGTCATAGTTTTTCCTGTCTGTGGGTTTCTTCCTTCTCTTGCTGCTCTCTCGCTTACTTCAAATGTACCAAATCCAACAAGCTGTACTTTATCTCCTGCTTTCAGCTGCTCTGTTACAACATCAACAAATGCCTTTAATGCTTTCTCGGAATCTTTCTTGGAAATCTCTGCCTTTTCAGCTACTGCTGCAATAAATTCTGTTTTGTTCATGGATTATGTCCTCCTTTATTGTACTCAAATACAATTCTATTCCTAATTTTATTTATTCAGGTTACAAGTCTGCACGATAACTTGCCTCAAACCCTTATGTACTGTTATAACGGTTTCCCTGTTGTTTGTCAAGATAAATCCACATTTTCCGCGGTTTGCGGAGCTTTTTTTATTCGAAGACCTCTCTCAAAAATACTTCTTTCTCCTTCGTCTGTTCTACTGCTGTCTGCAGCTTCTCTACACTCTTTTCCGGAAGCCATGCTTTATTTGATCTGGAATAAGCACTTGCTGTCTTCCAGAACTTTTCCGGATAGGCCAGGCGAAGGCAAAGATACTCTCTTTCATCTGGTTTTAATTGCCGTACGCTTTCATATGCTTCTAATATATTTTGTCCTGTTTTTTGTTTCCAATGGTATTTTTCCATTACTTTTCTCAAAAGGTAATATAAATCATCTACTTGTATTCCGATTCGCATCCGCTCAAAGTTTGTTATCACCTCATTTTCCGGAAGGATCATGACATTATGATAATTATAATCTCCATGAAGCATTTTCCTTTCCCGTATACTTCTTTCATATAGATTCTGGCAACCAGACCGCTCTATCTGCTCTGTCACCTTTTCTGCCTGCCATGCAATTTCTTCATAATGCTTCAGATAATAGGATTCGAATTCATTTTTTGCAACCCGTTTTCTGATAAATGACCGCACTTTTTTCATTTCCCTGTTACGACGTTTCATTTCTTCCAATGGATTTTTACTTAACAATGGTGACAACTTTGTCCAGTCCATTTTCTTTTCTTCACAAACTGACTGCTGTGTATTCTGTGGGATTTCCTGCACCTCTTCTTTCTGGAATTTCTGAAATATTTCTTTCTCCTGCAAGTCCGGCTCATACCACTGAAATCCCAGATGAAGCTCTCCCAGTTTTCTTGCTGCCCGGAAAATATCTTCCTCTCTCTTCAGATTGCACTCTTCCCCCGGATACCATTTTTTCATCAAATATCTTGTTCCATCTCTGGAATTCTGCACCAGATTCCCTTCTTTACTGAACACAGGTGTATCCACCAGATATCCCTGCTTTTCTAATCGGTTTAAAATAAGATACAATAAAGGGACGCGCCTCTCCGAGATCTTTGTCTCTTTCAGAAGCATCGTCCCTTCTTTTGTATCGCAATAAAATGCACCTCTGATCCGCCGGGTGCTATTCACTTCAAGTTCGTACTTTTCCAGTACTTCCATCTCATATTCTCTCATGGCTGCCCCCTGTCCCATTGACCTGGATTATTATTCTTTTCCAGTTACCAGACTTTTTACTGTCGGTTTTAACAGCAACCGACAACGATTTCTTTCTAATCTATGAAAAGGACAACCTGAGTATTCTCTTTTTCTTCCGGTATTTTCTACTTTTCTTTTTCCATTTTTTCTTTCACGTACTTACAGAGATTCTCTTTCGTGTTCCGTTCCGGATCATCCAGCACATATTCCAGCAGTTCACTGAGCATTGCACCGAGTTCGCGTCCCGGCTTCATCCCCAGTTCCATCAATTCTCTTCCGCTCACCGCAAGCTGTCGAAGAGTCACGCACTGATTCTCCATCAGGATCTGTTTGTAAAGATTTCTTATCTCTACGATATTTTCAATCTTTTCCCTTCTCATGTAAGTGCTCTGTGATTTTGCATCTGCAAGACGCACTGCGAGATAGTATGGGAATAATTCAACACCGATCCGATTCATTGCACGACGTACATTCGCCGGTGTTGCTTCCATCCGGTAATCATGATAGCAGACCAGCTTCGTTACAATGCGAATCGTCTCATTGTCAAATTTTAACCGCTTCAAAACTATACGGGCAATTTTCTCGCTTTCCAGAGCATGTCCTTTGAAATGATCGTTTCCTTTCTCATCTGTTGTCTTCATTGCCGGTTTTCCCATATCATGGAACAACATTGTAAGACGAAGGTATTTATCTCTCTTCACATGCTTCAATGTATGAAGTGTATGCTCTGCCACATCGTACTTATGATGTATTGTATTCTGTTTTACTCCTACCATGGCGTCCCATTCTGGAAGGACCACCTTTGTAATTCCAAGTTCACAGGCATCCTGAATGCGCTCCGGATGTGGAGACGTCAGAAGTTTCACAAGCTCTGTCTGAATACGTTCTGCACTAATATTCTTAAGGTTTGGTGCAAGCTCCTTCACTGCTTTGGCAGTATCAGGTTCAATCGGGAAATCCAGCTGTGCTGAGAAGCGTACCGCACGAAGGATACGAAGTGCATCTTCTGAAAATCTTTCCCTCGGATCTCCAACGCAACGGATCAGATGATGATTCAAATCCTGCATTCCACCAAACACATCTACCAGCCGGACATCATCATTATATGCCATCGCATTGATCGTAAAATCTCTTCTGCGAAGATCTTCTTCCAGACAATTGGTAAAGCGGACTTCCTTCGGATGACGGCTATCCTCATATGCACCGTCAATTCTATAAGTCGTCACCTCATAACTGTCTTTGCCAATCATTACTGTAACTGTTCCGTGTTCTATTCCTGTATCAACCGTCCGGCGAAATATTTCCTTGATTGCTTCTGGTTTTGCCGACGTTGTGATATCCCAGTCCTGCGGTTTTCTCGCCAAAATAGAATCTCTCACGCAGCCACCTACTGCAAATGCATCATATCCTGCAAGTTGCAGATTATTAATGATAAACAATACCTTCTTTGGTAATTCTATCTTCATTTACTACTTCCTTCCTATATTAGTAAAAGTTCCTTTTTCTCTCTATTAACAGATTAATATTATAACTGTTCTTTCTTGTTGTCTCAACTATTTTAGCACAGTTTTTCTTCTTTTATCAGCATAAATCAAAAGGATTTCCATGAATAGGCACCAACTCTTATTTAATAAACTATGAGAAACACGCTTTGCGAGTTTCTCAAGTTATCGCGACAGTCGCCAAGGTCTCGTGCAAGCACGGACTTTGGCTCGTTGTTCGCGTAGATAGAAAACAGGCAAACTCTCTTCTATTGAAAGTTTGCCTGCTCATAATAAAATTCGTTACTCCGTCTCTTTTAAAAATGTGCTGAATCTCACTCCGTCCTCTGCCGCATCTGCCAGATTCACACAGCTGTTTCCGATTCTTTCCACATTATGTAGAATCTCATTGAATGCAGCCGTAAGTCCTGCCTTACATTTTCCTTTGTGTACACGTTTAATATGTCCTTTTCTGATATCTCCGTCCATCTTGCGGATCTTTTCTTTCATCTTGACAAGATTTTCAGCCTCATTTGCCTCTTCGTTATTAACCATTTTCATGACCATGTTGTACATTTCACTGACAAGTTCCATGCTCTTCTGTATATCCTTTGATGCTTCTTGTGAGAACTGTACTCTTTCTTCTTTTGCACTCTTCTTGTCCTTTTTCACAAGCTTTTCTGTCTGCATGGAAACAGCGACATTTTTCGTAAGTTCACTGATTCTGTCAATATCGATCAATACATACTGAAGCTCTGCGGCTCTTGCTGCCTGCTGCTCTGTCATAACCCCAGCCGCTGCCATTTCTGCAAGATAATCTGTGATTTTTCCTGTAAGTTCAGCTGTCACTTCTCTGCTTTTTACAAATTCTTCAACAGAAGCACCATCTCCACTATCAATCTTTTCTGCTGCCTTTTTCAGCATCACGCCTACCTGCTCTCCGCAATTCATCAATTCTCTTACTGCAAGCTGTAATGCAACTGTCGGCTGACTGATCAGTTTGTTATCAAGAAATTTTGGCTGCACTGCATTGACTTCTTTCACTTCTCCGTCCGGGATCAGACGCATTACGATTTTCACCATAACTCCAACAAGCGGTACCCAGATCAGCGTCATCACAAGGTTGAAAAATGTATGCGTATTCGCAATCTGTCTTGAAATCACTTCAATCTCCGGTCCCTTAGGGGAAATATACTGGATAAACGCTGCCAGTGGTTTTACGAACCAGATAAACAGGAAGCATCCTGAAATATTAAAAATGCAGTGTGCAAGTGCTGTTCTCTTCGCATCCTTTGGCTGACCAATACTTGCGAGAAGTGCTGTAATCGTCGTTCCGATGTTATCACCAAAAAGAATCGGGATCGCACCTGCAAGACCGATGATACTTGTCACTCCATCAGCTCCCGGCTGAGCCGCAAAATTCTGGAGCACTGCGATTGTAGCACTGGAACTCTGTACTACAAGAGTCATTAATGCACCAACAGCAACTCCAAGAATCGGAATGTCTGCCACTTTGCCGATCAGTTCTGTGAAAATAGGGCTTGATGCTAATGGTTTCATAACTGTTCCCATCGTCTCAATTCCAAGGAACAGTAAACCGAACGCAAAAATCGTCATACCAATATTTTTTACACGTTCTGATTTAGAGATAAAATATACGATAAATCCAATAAAAATGATTGCATAAATGTAGTCACTTAACTTAAATGCAATCAGCTGTGCTGTCATTGTTGTACCGATATTGGCACCAAAAATAATAGAAATTGCCTGTGGCAGTGTCATCAGTCCTGCACTTACAAAACCAATCGCCATAACCGTCGTTGCACTTGAACTTTGCAGTACGGCTGTAACAAGCATTCCCGCAAGTGCTCCCATTACAGGATTTCTCGTTAAAAGTGACAGGATTTTCTTCATTTTTTCTCCTGCCGCTTTCTGAAGACATTCACTCATCATATTCATTCCATAGATAAAAACCGCCAGGCCACCAAGCAGCCCGAAAACAATCTGTATGTTTTCCTTCATTTTTCTTCCTCCAGATCCTCTCTCATGTCTGTTTTCAATTACAAATCACTGTCTTGCATCTGTTTTTCAAACGCAGTGCTTTTTTCTTCTTTACATATCCGAGATTATCATGGCTTTATAAAAAACTCTGTGAAGTTATGTTAAATCTATGTTAAATAGCGAAAATTTTATTAAAATCCCTTTTAAATAATGTTAAAACCAGGTTAGTTATCTATAACTTTCTTATTCTTTGCAGTCTTTCACTTCAAACGATAAACCGGACTGGTTTTCCACATTCGATATAGAAAAAAAGAGTGTTATCCACACACTTTACTGTTCATGTGTGAATAACACTCTAAAACTTCTTTATATTATTACAGTTCGCAGTTGTTTACTGTTCTTGGGAATGGAATGACGTCACGGATATTGGACATTCCTGTCAGATACATTACGCATCTCTCGAATCCAAGTCCGAATCCTGCATGTCTTGTAGAACCATATTTTCTCAGATCAAGGTAGAATCCATAATCTTCTTCCTTAAGTCCAAGTTCTTTCATTCTTCCAAGAAGCTTGTCATAATCATCCTCTCTCTGGCTTCCTCCGATGATTTCTCCGATTCCCGGTACAAGACAGTCTACAGCTGCTACTGTCTTACCATCTTCGTTCATCTTCATATAGAAAGCTTTGATTTCCTTCGGATAATCTGTAACGAATACAGGACGTTTGTATACCTGCTCTGTCAGATAGCGCTCATGCTCTGTCTGAAGGTCGCATCCCCAGGATACTTTATAATCAAACTTATCATTGTTCTTCTCAAGGATCTCTACTGCCTCTGTATATGTTACACGCGCAAAGTCAGAGTTCACTACATTATGAAGTCTGTCAAGAAGTCCTTTATCAACGAAAGAGTTGAAGAAGTTCATCTCTTCCGGTGCATTCTCAAGTACATAGTTGATCACATACTTCAACATAGCCTCAGCCAGTTCCATATCATCTTCAAGATCTGCAAATGCGATCTCCGGCTCGATCATCCAGAACTCTGCTGCATGTCTTGTTGTGTTAGAGTTCTCTGCGCGGAATGTCGGTCCAAATGTATAAATATTACGGAATGCCTGTGCATAAGTCTCTCCGTTAAGCTGACCACTTACTGTAAGGCTTGTCTCTTTTCCAAAGAAATCCTGTGTATAATCTACAGTTCCATCCTCATTCTTTGGAACATTATCCATATCCAGTGTTGTAACACGGAACATCTCTCCTGCACCCTCACAGTCACTTCCTGTGATCAGCGGAGTGTGCACATATACAAATCCTCTGTCCTGGAAGAACTGGTGAATCGCATATGCTGCCAGAGAACGAACTCTAAATACAGCCTGGAATGTGTTTGTTCTCGGACGGAGATGAGAAATTGTTCTAAGATACTCAAAGCTGTGACGCTTCTTCTGCAGTGGATAATCCGGTGCGGATGCTCCTTCGATCACAACCTCTTCTGCCTGGATCTCAAATGGCTGCTTAGCCTGTGGTGTTGCTACCAGTGTGCCCTTAACAATGATTGCTGCCCCTACATTCAGCTTGGAAACTTCAGCGAAGTTCTCCATCTTATCATGATATACAATCTGTAATGTATCAAAATAAGATCCATCATTCAATACGATAAATCCGAATGTCTTAGAATCTCGAATGCTTCGAATCCAGCCCCCAACTGTTACCTCTTTGTCCAGATATGCCTCTCTGTTCTTAAATAACTCACGAATTGTTGTCAGTTCCATACCATTTACTCCTTCAAATAATTCTTCTATCTTTTTCTATTATCAAAATCTTCAAACAGATGCCTCCCGGCAGTCTTAACAGTTATTATAACACTCCAGGAGCGCAGAGTAAATAAGAAACAACTGATATCACTATGTATTTCATCTATTTTCTCAGTTTTTCCAGTTCTGCCCTCAACCGGATCAGTTCCTTTTCCGCCTCCTCAGCACGTTTTCTTTCAGCTTCCATCTCATCTTTTGTTCTCTGCATCTCTGTCTCCAGCGATTCTTTCTCCGCTTTCGTCTCCTGCATTTCTGCCTTCATTGTGAATGATGTCATCAAAAATGGCAAGGCAAATAAACGTGTACTCCTGTAAAAGGTTCAGTTCTATTCCTGAATCACTTTGTTGCTGAAACCGATGAATATAAATGTCCTTTGAAAAACTCTTGAAAACACTATTACTTTTTTCAAATAGAACTATCGTATATACTTTTTTTATGTCTCGATAATGAAACTTTTTTCCTAATTCTCTTCTTACTCTTTTATACTGTCTTAATAACATATCAGCCGAACAACATGCACTACGCTCCCCTGGAAAAAGATATCCGATAGTGTTTCTCCTTCTGTTTTTTATTCCCGGCCAGAAGTAGATATAGAATAATTTGATGCACTTGAAATTTCAATGTGTTTTTTGTTCGTAACTCATCTTTTTTGTTGATAAAATGAGGATATCTTTTTTCTACACAAAACAATATTTTTCTAAAATTTTCCAGGTGAATAACTTTATAAACATATTTTGCATAATTACTATTGCTTACGGATGCTTATAAACCGTACAAATAACTGTCCTAAAGCAATAAAAATCCCGAATTTTGTATCTATATATAAACATGCCTTTCCACTCTTGAAATCCAATATTTTCTAGTATAAAATATTCTCGTTAAATTCTTGACGAATAGCAATATAACAACGGCAGTTCTCTTACTGTGTTACCATTCACAGCAGGAGAGCTGCCGAATTACAAAAGAATAAGGAGTTATATCATGGACAATCATTTTAACACTCCCGCAGAAGTCATTGATCTGAGTATCAAGGCCTGCGAGAACAAAACCCGTCTTCCACTTGGAAAAATGATTCTGCTCGGCATCATGGCCGGTGCGTTTATTGCTTTCGGCGGTGCTACAAGCAGCACAGCAGCACACGCAGTAGAAAATGTTGGCGTAGCAAGAGCTCTTGCCGGATGTATCTTCCCTGTCGGACTGATGCTCATCGTATTTCTCGGCGGCGAACTTTTCACCGGAAACTGTCTGATCATCATGGATGTATTTGACAAACGTGTCACATGGGGCGGATTATTCCGAGATCTTTTCATCGTATTTTTCAGTAACCTGATCGGTGCTCTTTGCGTGGATCTGCTCATTGTATACAGTGGAAACCTGAACTACTCAGGCGGACTTCTCGGTGCTTATACAATCAAAGTTGCTGTTGGAAAGATCGCAATTTCACCACTGCAGGGAATCACTTCCGGAATCTTATGTAACATCCTGGTATGTCTTGCAGTACTGATGGCTACTTCCGCAAGAGATATTGCCGGTAAGGTATGGGCAATTTTCTTCCCAATCTGTGCCTTCGTAGTCGGCGGATTCGAACACTGCGTTGCCAATATGTTCTATATCCCGGCTGGTATCCTTGCTTCACTTAATCCGGCTTATGTTGCGAAAGCAGAAGAAGCTTACGGAATTACAGCTGAACAGATTGCAACACTGACACCACTTCACAGCCTTGCAAACTTTATTCCGGTTACACTTGGAAATATGCTCGGTGGTATGATCTTTGTCGGACTTCCGCTGTATCTGATTTATAAAAAGAACTGGGAAAATAAATAAGGACTGTTTTAAAGAAAAACTCATGTGAATCTCTTCTAACGAACTCACATGAGTTTTTTCTATCTCTGAGATTGTTGGCGTAGGTGCTCAAAAAAAGAACCTGAAACAAATCAGTTTCAGGTTCTTCAGAGGCGCAGACCGGATTTGAACCGGTGAATCAGGGTGTTGCAGACCCACGCCTTACCGCTTGGCTACTGCGCCGTATTTATTTAACTATTAAAGTATAGCAAAATACATGCAGTACGTCAATGGTGTTTTCTTTGATTTTTAACTTCATTATTCAACTTCTACAGGAATGAATGAAAATGTTGTCACATCAAACAATCCCATATCTGTCAGCTTAATCTCCGGAATTACTGCAAGTGACATAAAGCACAGTGTCATTACCGGCTCCACATCTCCACAGATTCCAAGTTCTTCATATGCTTTCTCGTGAATATCTGTCAGTTTCTGATCTACCCACTCACCACTCTGATCACTCATTAGTCCGGCAATCGGCATTGGCATGCTCTCGATCACTTTTCCTTCCTTCACAAGAACAATACCACCTTCCTGCTCGATCAGACTGTTCACGGCAAATTCCATCTCCTCATCATTAACTCCAACAACAATGATGTTATGAGAATCGTGAGCCACTGAAAGTGCTACAGCACCTTCTTTGATTCCGTATCCTTTCAGGAATCCACAAGCTACATTTCCTGTTCCCTGATGACGCTCAACAACAGCTACTTTTACAAGATCAACTCCTGGATTTCTTACGAACTCTCCATTTGCATCCAACTCAATCTCTGCTGTATCTTTCGCTGTTACAACTCCACCCGGAAGAATCTTGATTACATTTACTTTGTTTGATTTCAAATTCATTTTAAATTTCTCTTTGGAGAAATCTTTTACAATCACACTTCCCTTAACAGAAGAGATATCACATTTTTTGATCTCTGGCAGATATTTTCCTTCTTCTGCCACCAGCGTACCTTCTACAAATACACGGTTTACATGGAAATCTTTCAGATCATCCAGAAGAACAACATCCCCACGGTATCCCGGTGCAATTGCTCCTCTGTCTTTCAGGTCAAAGCATTCTGCTGCGTTAAGTGTTGCCATACGAATTGCTGTCACAGGATCAAGACCTTCCTCTACACAGATACGCAGATGATTATCAAGATGTCCTTCGTGAAGGATTGTCTTCGGCTGACGGTCATCAGAACAGAGCAGGCATCTTCTGCTGTTCTCTGCTGTCATTCCCTTGATCAGTGTGCGAAGATTGTGACATGCAGAACCCTGGCGGAGAAGAATGTACATTCCTCTTTCCAGACGGTCATTCATCTCTTCTACTGTAGAACATTCATGATCTGCTGCGATTCTTGCAGCGGCATATGCATTCAGCTCTTTTCCTGTGATTCCAGGTCCATGTCCATCAATAAATTTTCCTTCCTGTTTTGCTACAATGATCTTATCCAGATCACTGTCTGCCGCATTGATCACACCCGGGAAATTCATGAACTCACCAAGTCCGGCAATTCCTTCTCTTGTGATCGGCTCTTTCATTGCTTCTGCATCGATCACCGCACCTGAATGCTCGAATGGTGTAGCCGGTACACAGGATGGCAGCTCATATTTCACATCAAGCACTGTGTTCTCAGCTGCTTTCATCATATAGTCCAGACCAGCGATTCCACATACATTTACGATCTCATGTGGGTCTGCCATAATTGTTGTTCCTCCATGTGGAACTAACAGGCGTCCAATCTCTTCAGGACTTACATAAGAAGATTCAATATGGATGTGGCTGTCGATAAATCCTGGCGCTGCATATCTTCCTTCTGCATCAATCACTTTCACGCCTTCATACTCACCGATACCTGCAATCTGATTACCTGAAAATGCAATGTCTCCTTCCTGGATCTTTCCTGAAAATACGTTTACAATCTTACAATTTTTAATCACCAGATCTGCCGGAATTCTTCCTGCAGCTGTATCAATAAGTTTCTTTAATTCCACCTTCATTGTTGCTACGTCTTTCACGTCAGAAGTCCTCCTCTTTATTTTTCATCTGAATCCTCTTTGCTTTTAAATGGAATCACTTCGCATTCATTTAAAGCTTCTTCGTCTTCGTCTGAATCTTCTTCGTCATCTTCTTCGTCATCTTCTTCCTCAAGAAAGCTTTTGATTTTTGATAAACAAATTTTGATTTTCCTGAACGAATTTTCACTCTTTACATCGGTTTCATCTTTCTCTGCATCCGGCACAAAATTCTCTGATGACTGTTCCTCTGTGTCCTCTGTAATCACAGGCATCGCGATTGTCTCACCCAAAGTTTCGGACTCTTCTGAGCTATCTCTGTTTTCGGTCACTGACTCTGTTTCAGTCGCCGCACTTATTTCTGTAACTCCTTCTGTCTCAGCCGTTTCATTTATTTCAGATGTTACTTCTGTCTCAGCTTCTTCCGTAGTTGCATCTGTCTCAACTGCTCCTTCTGCTTCTGTAGTCAGATCTGCATCCGTCTCCTCTTCTGTTATGTCCGTTCCAGCAATTCCTTCTAACAGCGCATCAACCGTCTTCTCTTCCTCAGTCACTTCTTCCGCTTCAGGTTCCGGCTTCGGTTCACACGGCATCCCCACTGTAAAGCAGCTTCCGGATCCCAGAATACTTTCTGCATCTACCCAACCATCGTGTACTTCAGCAATCCATTTTACAACAGAAAGTCCCAGTCCAAAATGACCTTCTCCGGCACCTAAAGGATCTCCTCTGAAAAACCGATCCCATACGTGTGGCAGATCCGTCTCCGAAATTCCAATTCCCGCATCTGCAATCTTACAGGTAAACTCACTGCCTTTGCTTTCAACAACAACTTTGATCAGTCCAATCTCTCGACTATAATCAATGGAATTCTCCAGCAGATTTAACAGCATCTTCCGATAACAGTTCTCATCCACTTCTGCGTAAATCTCCGGTTCAATCTCATATTCTATCTGCACCGGTTCATCTGCTTCCTGAAGTCTGCTGATCTGACCTTCTATAATTCCTGTTGTCAGTTCACTGATATTCATGCGTTTTTTATAAGCTGGCTGACATCCCTGATCCGCCTTTGCAAAAAATGAGACTTCCTGAATAAAATCTGAAAGAATCTGTGCCTTCTTCTGCACTAATTCAATCTGCCAACGCTGACGCTGGGACAGTCGCCAGTCGCCAAGACACCATGCGCTTCTTGTAAGAATCACACTGACCGGCATCCACATCTCCTGTACAACATTTTCTGCAAAATGTCCCTCTTCGCGCACATCCTCAAGTAATTCATTCAATGTCAGCTGCAGTCTCTCAAATTCCGCATCAGATTCTTCCAGTTCCAACTGTCTGGAGAAATCTTTTGTTCTACAGATTTCCGCCGCTGACTCTGCCAGATCTGCAGTCCGTTTCAGAACCTCCATTACCAGAAAGTATCCAATTGCAAGAGATGCGATGAAAACGATTGGAAGTACCACCTTCGCCATCGCTTTTGCTGACTGCGCATCTGTTCCACTTATCACTGTAGCAAGAAACAACGCAATGCCTGTTGCCACGAATATGCACCCTGTATATTTTAGTGTTAATTTTATTTTCAAAGATATTTTTTTCATTCGTACTCCTCCAATGGAATCTCTGACATTCCAAATTAGATTATAGCACATTTTAAAACAGTATGTTGTGAAATTCTTCTTAAATAAAAAGTTTTTATTATGCTTTTCCGCCTTGTATTTCTCTCTGATTTGCCCTATCCTAAAAAGTAAATATATCAGCAAAAAAAGATTTTTAAAACAATTTGAAAGAAGGAAATATCTATGAACAATTCAGTTTCTCAAGAACTATTAAAATTTCTTCAAAAGAGTCCCACAGCATTTCATGCTGTTGCACAGATGAAAGACGAACTTCTCAAAGCTCGTTTTACTGAATTAAAAGAAAATGAACGCTGGAAGATAGAGCGTGGCGGGCACTATTTCGTTACACGAAATGACTCTTCCCTGATTGCGTTTACAATTCCGGAAAATGGTATTGACAAGATGCACATTCTGACAAGTCATAGTGATTCTCCGACCTTTAAGATCAAAGAGAATCCGGAGATCGAAGTAGAAAAACATTATGTGAAATTAAATGTAGAAAAATATGGTGGCATGCTCTGTGCACCCTGGTTTGACCGTCCGCTCTCTGTTGCCGGACGCGTTATAATAAAAGATAAGACAAACGGACAATTCACGAGCAAACTCGTCAATATTGACCGGGATCTTGTTATGATCCCGAATCTCGCAATTCACATGAACCGTGAGATCAATAGCGGTTACAACTACAACGCACAGAAAGATCTTCTCCCACTTTATGGCTGTGGTTCTCCTAAGGGAACTTTTATGGAACAGATTGCTGAAGCTGCCGGGGTAGAAAAAGATGAAATTCTCGGTCATGATCTATTCCTTTATAACCGACAGGAAGGTTCCATCTGGGGGGCTTCTGAAGAATTCATTTCCAGCGGCAGACTTGATGACCTGCAGTGTGCCTTCGCATCACTTCAAGGTTTTCTTTCCGGTGAGAAAAAAGACTGTATGGCTGTACACTGTGTTCTGGATAATGAAGAAGTTGGAAGCGGTACGAAACAGGGCGCCGCATCCACATTCCTTTTTGACACACTGATCCGTGTTCACGAAGCACTTGGATATGATGGAGAAGATTATCGTGTTCATCTTGCAGACAGCTTTATGATCTCTGCGGATAATGCTCATGCGGTTCATCCAAACTATACAGAGAAAGCAGATCCGACAAACCGCCCTTACCTGAACGAAGGAATCGTGTTGAAATTCAATGCAAACCAGAAGTACTGTACGGACGCCGTATCTGCTGCCATGTTCCGTGACCTATGTAAGCGGGCAGATGTTCCGGTTCAGACATTTACAAACCGTTCTGATATGGCCGGTGGCTCTACCCTTGGAAATATTTCCAACACTCAGGTTGCGCTCAATACCGTTGACATCGGACTTCCGCAGTTGGCAATGCATTCCCCTTATGAAACTGCAGGTGTGAAAGATACTGAGTATCTGGTACGAGCTGCAAAAGAATTCTTCTGCTAGTAAAAGAAGAAGCAGGGATTTCATTATGACGAAATCCCTGCTCTTTATTTTTTACAAATGCTTTTTCAGCGCATCTACATAATAAGACGCATAACGACTGAAAATAATATTTTTCTTTTTAATAATACCGATCCTCATCGTTTTATCGACATCTAATGGCTTCGCTATAATACTGCTTCCATTTAATTTCTGGTCGATCACACCACTGCTTACTGTGAATCCGTTTAATCCGATCACCAGGTTAAATAAGGTCGCCCTGTCTCTTACCTGTATACTCTTCGGGAAATCAAGCATGCTTATAAATTCCTCTGAAAAATAAAACGAATTATTGTTTCCCTGCTCATAGACAAGATATGGATATGGTCGTAAATCTTCCATGGAAATCATTTCTTTCTCTGCCAGTGGATGATCTTTACAGATAAATACATGCGGTTCTGCAACAAACATTTCCTCAAATTTCAACTGATTATTCTTTATCAGCTTCAAAATCACATCTTCATTGTGTTCCGAAAGATAAAGAACCCCAATCTCACTTTTTCCGCTCGCCACATCTTCAATGATCTCGCCCGTCTGTGTCTCTCTTATAATAAAACTATACTGGTCTGCATCATATTCTTTGATCAGATCAACAAAAGCATTTACCGCAAACGAATAATGCTGGCAAGACACAGAAAACTTTGGTGTTCTTCTCTCTCCATTTCCAAAATGTTCTTTCATATTGTCAGCCTGCTCTAAGAGCATCCTTGCAAAGGACAATAGCTCTTCGCCTTCTCTTGTAACAGTAACGCCTTTGTTAGACCTTGTAAATGCAGTCACTCCCATCTCTTTTTCAAGATTATGAATTGCTGCACTAAGCGACGGCTGTGAAATAAAAAGCTTTTCTGCAGCCTCCGTAATATTCCCACAATCCGCAACCGTAACTAAATAGGTTAATTGCTGTAATGTCATGTTCGCTCACTCCTTATTGAAACTGATATCCGGGCTTATCATAAAAGTATTCCCCATAACCATGTTGAGACAAATGGCTGTAAAAAAAACATAATAACACCTACTGAACCACAGATCAAATAAAAATCATTAATTTTTGAATCTGATAAAGTTCGCTTTGTAAAGTTTTTTGTTACAAAACGTACAATAAAGTAGCCGATCAAAGTACCGATGCTATTTGTAATGATATCATCTATATCAGTTGCTCTGCCAGTAAAAAGTTGAGAAATCTCAATAAAAGACGTTGCAACAATTCCGGCCAGGGCAACACTTTTTATACTTCTGAACTCTTTCCATAACATTGGTAAAAAGAAACCAAACGGAACGAACAAGAGTACGTTCAAACACGCATTAACAAAATCTGACAACATATAAATAAACGGAATCAGATTCACTGTAAGCTCCATTTGCAGCATCGTAATATTCGGGAATCCCACTAATGCTAATACTACTGCCAGATAAAATCCAAATATCAGATAAACCATCGTTCGTTTCCAGCTCTGAAAGAAAATCTTCTCATATATGCACCAAAGCGGAATTATAAAAACTGCGGCTGCAACAAGTTCAATCAGGGCGTTGTATATTCTACTCATTTTCCCCTCCACGAATTATATTTTACACAACTCATAGTCTATCATATCCGGCCTGGTTACAGTAGATTTAGACTTCTTAATTAAGTTTAATTTTTCATTAAGATAAAAAAACTTTCCACACAAGAATTAGGAATAGAAAAACCCTCGGATGGCACTCCGAGGGTTTTTCGTTGCTGTTCACTATGGAATAGCATTATCTTTTTGCCTACTGGCATTATAGCATATGCAATTTAACAATACAATATGCAATTTTAATAGAAAGTGGGTATGTCCTTGCTTTTCTTGTCTTTTCATGCTATACTATCACCCGTTACAAAACCCTAAAAAACCAAGGTCTTACAAGGGTTTCGCCGATTTCCGGCGTAAGGTCATATACTTACTGTATATGCCTTCCGCGGCATTCGTCAAATGTCCATGCAATCATGGCCGCCTGACTCATTGCTGCGCGAAAATGAATCGAGTGTTCGTGACCTTCCACTCGTAAAACAAAACTAAAGGAGAACTGAATAATGAAAAACTCAAGTAACAAAGTGCTTTACCTGGCACAGGCAGCCATGATTGCTGCCATCTATGTCGTACTGACTGTTGTCGGTGCATCACTGGCTTTTGGAGAGGTGCAGATCCGTTTTGCGGAAGCACTGACGATCCTCCCGGTATTTACTCCGGCTGCAATCCCTGGATTGTTTGTAGGATGCCTCATCGGAAACACACTTGGAGGTGCAATCCTGCCTGACATTATCTTCGGCAGCCTTGCAACACTGATCGGTGCCATCTTTACATGGTCTTTAAGAAACAAGAGCAAATTCCTTGCCCCTGTTCCTCCGGTTGTTGCCAACATCATCGTGGTTCCATTTGTATTAAAATACGCTTACATGGTTCCACTTCCGATTCCTTTCATGATGCTGACAGTTGGTGTCGGAGAAGTGATTTCCGCCGGTGTGCTTGGTCTGATTCTTTACGGAGCACTTAACAAATATCAAGGAATTATCTTTAAAAAAGCTTTATAGATTTTTCTTATGTAACCTAAAAACGACAGGATCTTCATTTGAACTATTGAAGAACCTGTCGTTTTTATTTCATTTTCTAGTAACTGTTCAGAGCCAAGCAAAATTTCAAAAACAGTTTTAAAAATGCAAGCATTTTATACCTGTTTTTGAAATTTTGCTTGGCTCTGAACAGTTACATATTCTATTTGATATAACCAATAAATGTATTTCCGCTTCCGGAAATCATTCCTTCCATCTCACTGATGGAAACTGTCTGTGACTCTCCATTTTCAGGATCGATATAAGTAATATCATTCTTCGTATATCCTGTCAGAAGAATTGCATGATCTGCACTTGTAAGTGCAATCACCGGACATCCTCTATTGATCACATAGAGTACCTGATCCAGCGTACATCCTGTCAGATCTACTTTCTGAGCATCATATGTCTTCATATAACGCTCACATGCTTCAAGTGATGTCTCTTCTCCTTCCTTCGAAAGAGCAACATCCTCTATCGAATACGCAAGATCTCGATTGCCTTTCTCCCATACATATTTCTGGTCAGAAGAGATCACAACTCCTGAAATCTGCTGTGCTTTCTGAATGGCATAAGAAGCTTTATCGTAAATTCCTGCCAGTTCACCGACCCCATAGACATAGTATTTCACACTTTCGCTTCTATCAGCAAGAACCATCTCAAGTTCATTCTTTGATGCCAGCTGATTCGGTCGGATCACTTTCACATTCTTATCTCCTGCTCCCTCTGCAAATGTAATCCGCATCTGTTTTTCCATCAGTGCTGTTGTATATACTTCTGTTTTAATCGCCGTATCTTTGCGTTCCTCATTATTCGTAATAAACTCCTGTGAAGTAACGTTGTAAATATCCCCGCTTTTCTCTACACGATTCAGTGTTACCATATTATCATCAATTAAAATATCAGAAATATAAATGCCTTTATCAACAAAGGAATAGCTGGCAACTTTTTTGTTCTTAGAATTACGGATTTCCAATTCATACATTGGAGTGATCGATTCTCCGGAAGCTTTCTTTCCTGCGTCCTCGGATTTCATTTTTCCATAAATAAAGTCACCATTGACAAATCCTAATGGGCTGATCTGTTCTCCTTCTGCGGCCTCGACTATATAAGTATGCAGACTGCTCAAATTCATAACCTGAATCTCTGTTCCACCTTTTTTGTTCCCCTCTGACTCATAAGCCATCAGATGTCCATCATCAGAAACCGCATATTGTCCTTCTTTAAGATTCTCTGCAAGTGTTGTCTGTTTATTCTTTTTCAGATCTACCTGATACAAAGTTCCGTCTGCCAAAACATATAACTGCTCTTCCGCATGATTATAATAAACCATCTTGCCAAGCTCATCCGCTGCGATTGCATAGGACTTCTTACTTGGTATAAATGCTTTCTCCTGGATCAGATTTCTCTCAACATCAAAATAATAGATTCCGACACCGACTTCTCCTTCGTGTTCGCCACGATTCATATATCCATACACAGCAAATGCAAGATTACCACTATTGTCCATACTGATGATACGTACTGCATGTTGATCATTCAGATTCCTTTCATCTGTCGTATCTGCATCTGCAAATCCGAAAATATTTAATAATTCATTCGAACTCTTATTGTACATCCAAAGGTTTCTGGACTCCACAAATGCTGCAATCGTTTCTTTCTCATTTGTCTCATACGGAACATCTGAAGGTGTAACGCCGAGCAGAATTCCGTTTTCATCGATCACGCTTCTGTTCTCACTGAATACTTCCTGCATATCACGATTGTAATCCAACAGGTAAATTGTAGTCCCTGCGATTCTCACACGGAAAAATTCTTTAATATCATAAACTGCATTCTCACCGACATCATCCACGCAGGAAACTCTGTAATTCGCAAGGAGAGAGGTATACACACTATTACTTTCCTTTATGCTCCAACGCACATCACCAAGCAACTGTGGCTGCATAGTCCCCCACTGAATATGAGAAATATCTGAATGGATATTGACTGTCTGATAAGTTGTATTGTCACTTTCATCTCCAGGTTCCAAGTAAATATTCAATGAATCTACATCCGTCTTATTAAATGCTTTCGTATGAAAATCCTGTGCAAATGTAAGACATTGTGATGCTGTAATATCATCTGCTTTCTCAATTCTGGTATAGAAATTAACTTTCCTTGTCTCTTTCTCCTCGCCGATCACAAGCGAAACCTGAAGTACTGCCTCCTGGATTTTATCTCCAAGTGATTTCCCCAGCTTTAATGTGACATCTTCGCTTTCTGCAGACTTTAGAGTTCCTTTATCATATGTCTCTGTTCCATCCAGAGAATATACACTGTAACTGATCTCACGGATCTGGTTATCATTTTTCTCAATCTGCATCTTCAGTGTACCATCACTCTCTAATGGTGTAATGGTATCTCGCATTGCGGCAATATCCATATCATCTACATAACCAGACAACGCATTTATCTTCTGTCCCCCCATCATAAATGAGACTCTAGGTAACGTGGCATCTCCCATATCCACAACCTGATCATCATTTCCACGGTTCAGTATCACATTACTGATCACCAGCACAGCCGCAAAAAGAACAACCAGTGCGGCAATCTTTATTACCCTTTTTTTCATTATTTATCTCCCTTTTGCTCTGCCAGAAGCATACCTAATGTTGGCTGAATCTTCAAAAATCTTTCACAATCCTCTGCCTCTTTTCTGCTCTTTGCTGCAAGACTCCCCTTTTTCACTGCACGCAGCAGAATATTCTTCGGCGTATGCTCCATATCAATAAATTCTAATACCTGAGTTTCATATCCCTCGCTTTCCAGACGCTTTGCTCTAAGTCCATCTGTCACAAGTGCTGCAAAACGCTCTCGCAACAATCCATAATCCATAATTGGTCCGAGCACTTCTTCCATGGAAGCTAGTTGATCTCCCAGCATTTCTGAAACTTCCATAACTTCCGTCTTCGATTTCATCTTGCCTGAATGCAGATTTCTCTGCTTTTCAAGCTGCTTGTTCACCTCATGCTGACAACATGGAACAGACAAAATCACTTTCGCATTCCAGCCAACCGCTTTCGCAAGTGCATAATCTGTAGCTGTATCACACGCATGAAGCGTCACAACCATGTCAACCTGATCCACACCTTCATAATCCGCAATATCTCCAACAAGGAATGTCAACTTCTCATACCCATACTTCTTTGCCAGTTCATTACAATGCAGAATCACATCCGTCTTCAGATCTAATCCGATAATACGAATATCATACCCTTTCAACTCGTGTAAATAATAATACATTGCAAATGTAAGATATGATTTTCCACATCCAAAGTCCAGAAGTGTAAGCTCTCTGTCCTTGTCAAGCTGCGGCAGAATGTCCTCAACAAACTCCAGGAAACGATTGATCTGACGGAACTTATCCATCTTCGTCCGCACAATCTTTCCATCCTGTGTCATAACTCCAAGATCCTGAAGAAACGGAACCACAATCCCTTCTTCCAAAATATATTTTTTCTTCCTGTTATGAGACAGATCCGCAGCTTTCGCCTGCACCTTCTTGCGCTTTCTCTTAATCGTTGCTTTCCCTTTCTTACTGATCAATACCGTGATATCCTCACTCATCGTCTCAACCTGAACCTGACGAAACTCTTCCAACAATTTCGCAAGCTCATCCTTCGTCTCTTCTACCGTCAGATTCTTATGAAATGCCTGCGTCTTTGTGAAAGACTCTAACTGAAATAAAAGCTCCCCCTTCTGTTCCATCGGTCGAAGCTTTGCCTTAACTACATTACCCTTTACTCGCGGGTTACTAAACACCGCACGAATAAACTCTCTATTCAAAATCCCAGCTAAAAACTGTATGATTTCTTCCATATAAATGACCTCTTTTTCTTCTATAATAAAGTAGAATCTTGAAAGACTCTTCTTACTATTTTGCAGAATAAAAAGGGAGATGTCAAGGGATATAGGAGACGAAAACTGAAAATATTATTTTAGGAAGTCGCTTGTTAGAAGGATGGTACAGGAACGCCGACTCAGGGTTACGCATACTGTTCATACTAGGAAAAACAACAGACTGCTAAAAGCAAAGAAAGGATTGACAAACTCGCTGCCGCTCAGACAGCTGTCAATCCTTTCTTTAACGCAATCCATTGTTTTTCAAGTATGAGCAAGCATGCTCCACATTCGTCTTGGTCCCTGTACCATCCTTCTAACATGAAACTTCTCGGACTTCATATTTTCTGTTTTCTGTTTATTGAAAAAGATGAATTCCTACGACAAATTTTATTAAATACAAACATGTTTGAGATATGGATATCATTCTATAGAATATCCGGTGCGTCTGCTTCTCAAGTAGAGTTCTTCTTTCGAGAAAGTAGAAATCAGATAGCGACGAAAAATCTACTGATAGACAGATGTTGAGGGATTGC
>UMKB01041559.1_pt1 | contig 34068 bp, 28 predicted proteins | sample 1966171 | NCBI WGS metagenome assembly UMKB01 (sample SAMEA4836164, study PRJEB28245) | human gut metagenome | biome: gut microbiome; material: fecal sample | place: Denmark | collected 2008 | reverse complement strand
CTGAGCAATCGATGGTAGCCCGTACCGGATTCGAACCGGTGGTCTCCGCCTTGAGAGGGCGGCGTCCTGAACCGCTAGACGAACGGGCCATGTGCCGAAGCATTGCTGCCTCAATGCGAAAGTTATATTACGGGATACTGAGGCTTTTGCGCAAGGGGTGATTTAAAATCGTCCTAATTTATGGATGAATCATGAAGAGACAAGGTAGGGGCATCTGCGCAAATGCCGGCCACCCGCGCGAGATAGCACAGCAAATCATCCCGACGGTTGGCAACGTCACCTTGCATCGTCGCTGCGAGAGCCTGCTCCAGCAGCCCACCGATCCGACGGCCCGGTTCGACCCCCATGGCAATGAGGTCGCGGCCCGAAATAGCCAGGGTCTTTACGCTATATGCCTCGTCTGCCTCAAGTAGCTTGTGGAACATCTCTCGCATGTCCTCGACTTGCCACACGTACTCAAAGCAGAGGGCGGACTTGCCCAGCGCGTCGGCACGCTTAAGGTCGAACAGCTCATCCATGAGCCGCGGGGTGTCCACGCCCTCTGCCGCCAGGCGGTTCATCATTCCCAGCACGCTCTTTCGCTCCGCCTTAAGCGGGCGGTCATGATATTTAATGAGAAGACAGGCGTCGCGAATCAAATCATTTGGCAACGCAAGGCGATGCATAATCTTCTGCGCCATCGTGGAGCCGAGCTCGGGATGGCCGTAAAAATGGCCATGGCCCGCCTCGTCCTTAATAAACGTTTGAGGCTTTCCAATATCATGCAAAAGAGCCGCCCACATAAGCGAAGGCGAAATAGCAACAGCCCGAGCGCCCCCATCGTCCTGCGCACGAGCGAGCACGCAGGCCACGGTAAGCACACGATGGGTATGGTCGTAAACATCGTAATCATGATAGATGCTGCACTGGTCAAAACCGCGGCAGGGCGCAAGCTCGGGAATAGCGGCACACATCACCTCGGGATAGCGCTCAAGAGCATCTCCCCCAAGGCCGGTTGCGAGAACACCCTGTAACTCCACGCCAACACGCTCGCGCGCGACGGCATCGAGCAGAGACGCGCAATCTGCCAGGGCCTTTCGCGTGGCGGGCTCCACGGTAAAGTCCAGACGACAAGCAAAGCGCACGGCGCGAAGCATCCGAAGGGCGTCTTCCTCAAAACGACGACGCGGCTCCCCCACCGCCCGGATCTCTCGACGCGCAAGATCGCCTACGCCGTCGTAGAGGTCGAGGAGCCCGCGAACAGGGTGCCACGCCATAGCATTCACGGTGAAATCGCGACGGGCAAGGTCGTCTTCAACGCGCTCAGCCCGGGTTACCTCCTCTGGATGGCGGCCATCGGTATAGAAGCCGTCAAGGCGATACGTGGTGACCTCGATGCGCTCGCCGTCCGCGATGGCGGTAATGCCGCCGAATTTGATACCCGACTCAACCACGTCGATGCCCGCAGCCTCGAGCGCTACCTTGCCTTGCTGCCACGGAGCCGAGCAGCACATATCGACATCATGAGAAGGCGCATGCATGAGGGCATCGCGAACCCAGCCGCCCACGACCCACGCCTCAAGACCCGCCGCCTCAAGCGCGCGCAACACGCGACACGCAGGCCTCGAAAGTCGCGTTCCCTCAAGATCGACATCCTCATATGCGCTGATATCCGCCACCGATTTCCCTTCCTCGTACGTTTCGCCCACCAGTATACCGACTCCGCTCCCCGCCCCCACTCCCCCGTGACAAAAAGTCGACAGGTTTATTTCGTCACATTTTCACGAGTCCTACATATTCACCCGCAGCCGACAGATACTCGCACCATGGCATCCGGGACAAAAAGCGACCGGGCTGGCGGTCGCCATCTTTCTTTCGCCCTAGAACAGGAATATATTTGCAATGGTCAGCCGTCACGTTCCTGTTGCGCCGCATCGCACGGGAACGCATGCATTTGATTGGAGACAAACATGACCATGCACGCCATAGACCCCGCCATAACCCGGGAAACATCAGCCCGCATCGCGCAGGACCGCGCTACCGTCATTGCACGCAATGCGGCCAGTTCCTGCGGCATCCGCGCTGCAGCACACAATCCACAGGCAGCGTCGCTCGCCTCGACCACCTTTGATGTGCAGCTCAAGCAGGGCGACATCACCAACCAAAAACGCTCCGGTCGCTGCTGGATGTTTGCCAGCCTCAATACCATGCGCTACCGCATCATCAAAAAGCTTGGCATCAAGACCTTTGAACTTTCGCAGGCCTATCCCCTCTTCTGGGATAAATACGAGCGTGCCAACTGGTTCTTCGAAAACATTATCGTCACCGCCAATCAAGACCTTGCCGGCCGCGAGGTGTCTTTCCTGTTATCAGACCCACTGTGTGACGGAGGCCAGTGGGACATGTTCCGCTCGCTCGTTAAAAAATACGGCGTGTGTCCCAAAGAGGCTATGCCGGAAACGGCAAACTCCTCCAATACCCGTGACCTGGATAAATATCTCACCCGTTATCTGCGCGCATGTGCGAAGAAACTCCGCGAGGCGGTGGCTGCTGGCCAAACCACAGAAGAGCTGCAAGCGACTAAGGACGAGATGCTCTCCGATGTCTATCGCGCGCTTGTAATCTGCTTGGGCGAGCCACCTGCGTCATTTGACGTCCGCATCCGCGATGAAAAGGGCGAACTCAAGGCATCGGGAACCTATACGCCGCAGGAGTTCTTCCGCGAGTACGTGGACATGGACCTCGATAGCTATATCTCAATCATCAACGCGCCCACGCCCGACAAGCCTTATTACCGCTCCTACACCGTTAAATACCTGGGAAATGTCGCCGAAGATGGCGGTGTGCGATACGTAAACCTCCCCATCGAGTCACTCAAGCGCGTGGCGGTAGCGCAGATGCACGACGGCCTGCCCGTGTGGTTTGGCTCCGACGTGGACCAGGGATTTGATTCCGAGCGCGGCCTGCTCGACCCCGCCTCAATCGATGTGGACGCGCTCTTCGGCCTGCCTATCGAGGCCGGTCTCAACAAGGGCGATCGCCTGCAATACGGCGAATCGCTCATGACGCATGCCATGACCCTGCAGGGCGTGAGCCTAGATGCGGCGGGCGAGCCAACCTCTTGGCGCATTGAGAACAGCTGGGGCGAAGACCACGGCCACGAAGGCTATGACATCGGCTCTGCCGCATGGTTTGACGAGTACGTTTACCAGGTGGTCGTAGACAAGAAATACCTTACGCCCGAAGAGCTCGCCGCCTTCGAGAGCGACCCAATCGAGCTTGCCCCCTGGGACCCCATGGGATCTCTCGCCTAGCCCAACGCCCCAACAAGACGATGTGACAAAAAGTCGACAGGTTTATTTCGTCACATTTTCATCGGTTCTTCACAATCGCTGAATAACGCCCCTGCCAATGCCCGTCAAGCGCTCCAGCTCACGTATGCTGAAGCCGCGCGCCCTTAAATCTCTCAAAAGGCCATCGCGCTCGGGTTTTGGCAGGGCTTTTATCTTCGCGGGACTTGCGACGCCATGTTCGGTCAAGACCTCTGCCACACGGGAGTCATGGCGAAGCTCCTCCAGTTCCTCCTCCGCAGGATCCCATATGGGCAAGATATTGTTCGTAAAGGCAACGAAGCCGCGCGGTCCGCCAATCAGATCAAGCACCACAGTCGTATCCGCAAGCCCTTCTTCACCGCGCGCGTACTGGCCATAGCTGCTCCATCGATAACACCAGGAAGGTTCAATACCGGCTTTTTGCGGGTTATCGTGAATATAGCGCACGGTCTCGAGCAACTGTGCGTCGCTTTTGATCGGCTCGCTCCAAAATCTCGTATCAAAAAGATGACCAGAATGACCCGTCTTGCGATTGTATATACGCGCATATGACGAGAGAACCGCTTGAAAAGCAGCAGACAATGCTTGCTCTCGATCGAGTAACGCCAGATGAAAATGGTTGCCCATCAGACACCACGCGATAACAACGATATGCTTTTGCGCGAAAACCTCCTCGAGTTTTTGCAGCAGGAGAAGCCGGTCATCATCGTCCTCGAAAATCAGCTGGCGGCCATTGCCGCGAGCGATTGCGTGATAGTAGCCAGATTCCGACATTTTACGCGCGTCTGTTGCCATAATGCCTCCTCAGTTAATTGCATTTGACCACAGAGTAGAAAAAAGCAGCTTTTAACAGGGGAAACAATATCGAACGGTATCTGCGGAAATTCCGCTCCTTCAAATAAAAAAGATCGCAACATCTAACACAAATCAAACATGGCTGCTTGCAATGGCCAAACAAGACGGCGCAAAACAAAAGGACCCGCCGATAATTCACGGCGAGTCCATATCTCAAAGGCCATATTCAGTAAAAATCGGCGAACGGCAGAATGTGACAAAATAAACCTGTCGTCTTTTTGTCACATTTAGGCAATCGCGCGAACCTCGACGTGCTGGCGGTACTCGTCGACCTTGGCAAAATCGCCCTGGCCTGCGCACTCAACAACATTGGCACCCGTCGCCATTGCCAGGCGCAGAGCATCCTCAACGTGCTCGGGATCGTCATGCCACATGGACAGGAACGCTGCGAGCGTAGAATCGCCTGCACAAACCGTCGAAAGCACCTTTACCGGCACCGTGCAGCGCGCATACCAGATATGCTTGCCGTTGGAGAAATACGCTCCCTTGCCGCCCAGCGTGAGCAGCACGTTTTTGGCGCCCTTCTTATGAAGTTCAGCCATCGCGTCCACAACCGTCTGCTCGTCTTCAAGCGAAACCTCGAGGCCAAAGATGTCGAGCAGTTCATCGTCGTTGGGTTTGATGAGCAGCGGTTCGGCCGCAATAAGATCGGACAGCTGAGGGCTCGAGATGTCGAGCACGAACTCTGCACCGCGAGCCTTAACGCGCGAGATGACCTGCGAAAGGAAATCTTCGGACGTATGCGGCGGCAGAGAGCCGGAAATAACCAGGCACTCCATATCCTCAAGCGAGTCAATCAGGTCGTACATTTCCTGCTCGTTGGCAGGGTTCACCGCAGCACCGGCGTTCACCATATTGAACTCGCGGTCCTGAGCGTTAAGAAATACATTCACGCGCGTAATGCCATCGGTCCACACGGGGTGCACGTCGACACCCTTGGCCTCGGCGCCTTCGACGATAAAGCGGCCGGAAAAGCCAGCAAAAAAGCCAAGGATAGCGGTGTCTTTACCAAAGTGATGCAGAGCAAAAGAAACATTCAGGCCCTTGCCGTTCGGGCTGTAGACGGCGTCGCGCGTGCGCGTGACGCAGTTGGGCTCCAAGCCATCGCATGTAATGTTGTAGTCGATCGCAGGATTGGCGGTAAGGGTGTAGATCATGATGTCTCCTTTGTATGGTCCACGAGGCGAAATTGCTGTGTAAAACCGCTCCTAGCGTACCAAATCGAAGACCCGCGAAAACCCTGTCCAAAAACAAACAAACACGACAAAAAGCGAAAGACGGGCAGCGATGCACGCCGGCGGCGAGCATTCAGACATCAAACCATCTACCTGCTCAAACTTCAACCAACGGTCGATTTGAGCCCGCGAACGGTAAAAAGTGACAAAATAAACCTGTCGACTTTTTGTCACATAGAAAAGGCCGGGTGCCATAGGGGGATATAGCACCCGGCCTAAAAGACCGAACAATATGTTCGAGACGAAGCGACAGCCTTACGTCCTACAGACGAGGAAGCTTGCGGACCTCGATGCGTTTACTGTACTCGTCAACATGCGAGAAGTCGCCCAGGCCAACGCTCTCTGCAACGTTTGCGCCGGTAGCAAGAGCGAGCTTCAAAGCGCTCTCCACGTTGTCGCGATCGTTGTACCACATGGTGAGGAACGCGGCGAGCGTGCAGTCGCCGGCACACACGGAAGAAACCAGCTTGATGTTGAACTGGCGCTTGGCGTACCAGATGTCCTCGCCGTTGGAGAAGTACGCGGAGCCACGGCTACCCATCGTGAGCAGGACGTTTTGCACGCCCACCTCGTGAGCCATGGCAAGAGCGCGACGAGCGTCGTCATCGGTATCGATGGTGACGCCAAAAATCTCACGCATCTCGTGATGGTTGGGCTTGATGAGCAGCGGCTTCTTAGAGGCAAGCGTCTTGAGCTTGGAACTGGAGAGGTCGAGAACCACATCGGAACCGCGCGCATGGGCATGATCCATAACCTTGTCCAGGAAGTCCGGAGAGGCCTTGGGCGGCACAGAGCCGGAAACAACCAGGCAGTCAAGGTTACCCGCGGTATCCAAAATGTCGTAGAGCTCCTGCTGAGCCTGCGGAGTAAGCGGAGCGCCCGGGTTCAAAACGCCGTACTCGTGCTCGCCATCGTTGAGGTACGAATTGATGCGGGTGATGCCGTCGGTCCACACCGGGCGGCAGAGGCAGCCCATGTTCATGGTCTCATCGACAATAAAACGCCCGGTAAAACCAGCAAAGAAACCGAGCGCGACGGAATCGACGCCAAATTTCTTAAGGGCAAACGACACGTCCAGGCCCTTGCCGTTGGGCGTGTAGCTAGCATTGCTCGAACGAATGTTTTCGTCGGGCACGAGCGTCTGACAAGAGACCGTCATATCGACGGCAGGGTTGGCGGTTAGCGTGTAAAACAAAGGTCCCCCTAACTTGAGTACAGGGCCGCACGACATGGGATTCCACACCGTACGACCCTGCAAATTACCTATCTCATGACCTACGCACGATTAACGAGCGTTAGCCTCGAGAAGCGCCTTGACCTCTTCGGCGGTGTCGAGCGCCAGAGCCTTCTCGGCAAGAGCGTCGGCATCGGCCTTGGACCACTGGGAGATGGTCTTGCGGGCACGCAGAATGCTCGGCGCAGACATGGAGAACTCCTCCAGACCAAAGGAGATGAGCACCGGCTCCAGCAGCGGATCGGCAGCGGCCTCGCCGCACATGCCAACCATGATGCCAGCCTTGACGCCGCTCTCGATGATGTTCTTGAGAGAACGGAGAACGGCCGGGTAGTACACCTGGTACAGGTTGGAAATGGTGTCGTTACCACGGTCGGCGCACATGGTGTAGCCGATCAGGTCGTTGGTGCCAATGGAGAAGAAGTCGGCCTCCTGAGCCAGCTTGTCGGCGATGAGGGAGGCGGCAGGGGTCTCGACCATGATGCCGACCTCGATGTTCTCGTCAAACTCGACGCCCTCGGCCTTGAGCTCAGCCTTGCACTCCTCGACGAGAGCCTTGACGGCGCGAACCTCTTCGACGCAGGTGACAAGCGGGATCATGATCTTGACGTCACCGAAGGCACTGGCACGCAGCAGGGCGCGCAGCTGAACCTTGTACTGGTCGGGGTTGGCCAGGCAGTAGCGCACAGCGCGGAAGCCCATGAAGGGGTTATCTTCCTTGACCATGTGCAGGTACGGGATCTCCTTGTCGCCGCCCACATCGAGCGTACGGATGATGACAGGGTTACCCTTAAGAGCCGTGGCGACCTTACGGTAGGCCTCGAACTGCTCGTTCTCGGAAGGAAGCTCCTTGGCATCCATGAACAGGAACTCGGAGCGGAACAGACCGATAGCCTCTGCGTCGTGCTCGAGAGCAGCGGTAACGTCGTCGGGGCTACCGATGTTGCAAGCAAGGATCTTCTTCACGCCGTCGGCGGTGACGGTCTCCTTGCCGCGATAGGCCTCGAGAGCCTTCTTCTCAGCAGCGAAGGCCTCGGCGCGGGCGGTGTAATCGGCAAGGGTTGCCTCGTCGGGATCGGCAACGACAACGCCCTTGGAGCCGTCGACGATAACGGTCATGCCGTTCTTGAGCTCGGTGCAGGAATTCTCAACAGAAAGAACCGCAGGAATCTCGAGAGCACGAGCGATGATGGCGGAGTGAGAGGTGCGACCGCCGGTCTCGGTAACGATAGCGGCAACGTTCTTCTTGTCGATGGTGGCGGTCATGGAAGGCGTAAGGTCATGCACGCAGATGACGGTGCCGGCAGGCAGCACGGAAAGGTCGACGACCTCGCGACCCAGCAGCTCGGCCAGAAGGCCGGTACGGATGTCAGCGATGTCGGCAGCGCGCAGACGGAACATCTCGTCGTCCATGGAGAGGAACATGTTCTCAAACATGGTGGTGGTGTCGACGAGTGCCTGCTCAGCGCAGGTGCCGGCGTCGATAGCCTGGTTGATCTGATCGCTCATGCCGGGGTCCTGAGCCAGCGCGATGTGACCGATCATAATCTCAGCCTCGTGCTCGCCCACAGAGACCTTCATGGCCTCAGCCTGAGCCTCGGTCTTCTGGCAGAAGACGTCGAGGGCCTTAGCGTAGCGCTCCTTCTCGGCGGCAGCGTCCTCAACAGCGTGCGCCTCAAAGCTCAGATCGGGCTCGACAGCAACGGCAACGGTGCCGATACCGATACCCTCGGAAGCGTTTACTCCCTTGTACATGCAGATGTCCTCTCTCTTTGGCGCCCCCGTCGGGCGCCCTTCTCTCTTTGGTGCCCAGATGCGGCACCGCATAAAATAACGCAGGCACTCACCCTCAGGGGGCGGGCACCTGCGCTATGTTACCTAAAATTACAAAGCATGATGTGCAAATTACTCGCCCAAGCCACTCTTGATGAGCTCGATAGCGGTGGACAGGGCATCGGCCTCGTCCTCGCCATCGCAGCGAATCTCAACCTCGACGCCGCTCTTGATGCCGGCAGCCATCAAGGCCATGGGGCTCTTGCCATTGACCTCGCGAGTAGAACCCTCGTCCGTGACCGCGACAACCTTCACATCGCAAGCGAACTTGCCCATGGTGGACGCGAACAGACCGGCGGGACGCATATGCAGGCCCTGGGGGTTGATAAGGGTGACCTTCTCGGAAACCATGACGACTCCTTTTTTAACCAAACACGCGCAGCGTGCTGGCAAGCGTGAAACATACCTCGCATAGTTTACCTCAAAGAGAGGCTAACCCCCAAGTATGCGAGAAGACATCAGGTTTATTTACACACCCGGCCGCAATGGGAGGAAAAGGACTGCTCAACGGCAAAATGTGACAAAATAAACCTGTCGTTTTTCTGTCACATCATGAAAAAAGGCGCGCCGCAGGGTAGACCTGTGACGCGTCTGCTGGGCGATAGCTTGCGCTAGATGCTGTTAAGCAAGACGGCCGCTAATGGCATCGAGCACCTGGGAGGTCTCGGTAGCGCCCTTGACGGTGGTACGGAAGTCCTCGTCCATAAGCGCCTCGGCAACCTTGGAAAGAAGCTTGAGGTGCGTGGTACCCGCTTGAGCCTCGGGGATGAGCAAGGCGATGGCCACATTGACCGGAGCCTGATCCATGGTGTCCCAACCGGTAACGCCCGAATCGTCCTTGACCACAATGACAGCGGGAGTCTTAACGGCAGCGCACTTGGCATGCGGGATGGCAAAGCCGTCCATCATGCCCGTGGTGCCCTCGCTCTCGCGAGCAAGGAAGGCCTGCATGAGCGCATCAGCGTCATCGGCGATACCGTTCTTCACGGCCTCGTTGGAGATAAAGGAGAGCGCGTCGTCACGGCCAGCGAAGTCCTGGCCCAAGAAGATGTTTTCCTCTTTGACGAAACCGTCAGCAGCGGGAGCCTCAGTGGGAGCGGCCACAGCGGCGGCAGGTGCAGCCTCGACGGCGGGAGCCACCTTCTGCTTCTTGTCGTACTCGACCTTCTTGAAGACCACGAAGAGAATACCGCCCACGATAGCACCGATCAGGATGGCGATAACCCACTGCAGGCCGCCATCCACGACGGGCAGCACGAGGAAGCCGCCATGGGGCGCGGGATCGTGCACGCCAAAGAAGATGGTGAGGATAGAGGCGATAGAGGAGCCGATCATCATGATGGGCATGACAGGCCAGATGTTCTTGGTCATGAACGGAATGGCGCCCTCGGTGATGTGCGTGCAGCCCAGGATGAAGTTGACGATACCGGCGTCGTGATCTTCCTGGCTAAAGTACTTCTTGCCCACAACCACGGCAAAGGTGGTGATTAGCGGAGGAACGATGCAGGCGGCGGAAACAGCGGCCATGAAGTTCGTGCCAAAGTTGTACGTATCGGTGCCAACACCTGCGGCGAGAGCCTCGGTAAGCATAGCGGTACCGGTGACGTATGCGGCCTTGTTGACCGGGCCGCCCATGTCAAAGGCGCACATGCAGCCAATGGCCAGGCCCAGGACAATGGGGCCAGAGGCCGAGAGGCCCTTGAGGAAATCCATCATGGCCGTGTTGATGGCAGCCATGGGACCAGAGATGCCGAGCATAACCATACCCACGATGAACGTAGAGAACAGCGGGTACAGGAAAATGGCCTTCAGACCATTGAGGTTCTGAGGCAGCTTGGCAAAAACCTTCTCCAGCAGCAGGATAACGTAACCAGAAAGGAAACCGCCGACGATGCCGCCGAGGAAGCCGAAGCCCACGCCCGAGCCACCGGCGTCAATCAGACCGGTCTCAGGCGAGACGGGCAGGCCGGTGATGGCGATCATACCGGCAACAAAGCCGGGAACGAGCGCCGGACGCTTGCCGATGGATTCGGCGATATAGGCCGAAAGCACGGGAACCATGAGGTTCATGGCAATGCCGCCGATAATCTTGAGCATCGCAGCAAAGGTGTTGTACTGGACGTTCGTAGAGTCGAACGACATGATGCCCCATAGGAACGACACCGCGGTAAGCACGCCACCGGCGACGACGAACACGAGCATATGGGAAACGCCGTTCATAAGGTGCTTATAGAGCTGGTGTCCGATGGACTCCTTCTCCTCCGCAGCGTCATCTGCAGCAGCGACGACCTTAGAAGCGTCACCCTTGGCAGCCAGGGCGCGGTCGATCAGGGCACCTGCGGCCTCGACGGACAGAGCCTTGGACACGCCGACCGTCACCTGGGGCTTACCGGCAAAACGCTCTGCCTGAACGTCCTTATCGGCAGCGACCACGACGGCACGAGCGCCGGCAATCTCTGCGGGGGTAAGCTCGTTTTCGATTCCAACCTGGCCGTGGGTCTCAACCTTGATGGTGAGCCCGCGCTCAGCCGCAGCCTTCTCCAGCGCTTCCTTTGCCATAAAGGTATGCGCGATGCCGGTCGGACAACCGGTTGCCGCGATAACGTCATACTGCTGAGCCATACGTCCCTCCTTCTCTCTAGAAGTGAGCGCCCTCCCCTTTTGGGCGCTGCATCCTCGATCATCCGCAAGACGTGCAACGCGCACTCCTCCCGGGTTTTCGCCGAAAATCATAACACGTGCGTACACGGCTTCTTCACAGCGGGATACCGCACAAGGTGAAAGGTTCTTTCACTCCGGTGAACGGTGTATGAAATGTTTTCGTCAAATACCAGCTCAGAAGCCGTGATAATGATTGCAGTAGCTAATTGACCAATACCGTTCACCGAATTGCGGAGGTTTTCATGGCAAGTGGAGAACTCAGTGCGTTATCGCTCATCACGTCTACCCGTGAATTCTCGAGTTCAGAGCAGCGCATCGTAGATTACATCCTGGAGCATCGTGACGAGGCCCCCACCATGACTGCCGCACAGCTCGCGCGTCGCAGCAGCACTTCCGAGGCCACGATCTCGCGCTTTTGTAAACGCCTGGGTTTTGACAACTATCGCAGCTTCCAGTTTTCGCTCGGGCGCGACCTCACGCTCAAGCACGACGGGCTGGATCTGGACGGCGAGATTTCACTCGAAAACGTAGGGGATTCGCTCAAAAGCATCCTTGCCACCAAGATGGGCGAACTGGAGGCAACACTGCGCGGTATCGATGGGCTGACGGTCAGCGCGGTGGTAAAGCGCTTGGCAGGTGCCGGCGTTATCCAGATTGTCGCTGTGGGCAACACCAACTCCGTGGCACTCGATGCCACGTTCAAGTTCTCTCAGCTGGGACTGCGCTGCACCACGCACGAGGTAAGCGAGATTGCCGTGGGCTTTGCCCTCACCATGCAGCCCGAAGACGTCTTACTCGTAATCTCCAACTCCGGACGTTCCCAGCGCCTGATGCGCATTGCCCAGGCAGCAAAAAACCGTGGCGCCTGCGTGATCGCAATCACAAGTGACGAGCAGTCTCCCCTCGCCCGCCAGGCGTCGTACGTTTTGCGCACCGTGAACCACGAGGCGCTGCTCACCACGGGCGACTTCGCGTTTTCCAAAATCTCTGCCATGGCAATCATCGAGACGCTCTATTACTTCTTGCTGCCCGAGATCGAAGGCGGCCGCGAGCACATCAGCCGCTACGAAGAGCTCATCCAACCGGATAAGGACGTGGAATAGCGAAGGCGAAAGGGCAGTAGCCGCTATACCAATTGCGCGTAATCCTGCGATTGGTGAAACAGGTGAACGACCGCAACCGTATCGCCCTTGACCAAATACAAGACAACATAGCCCAGCAGACTCGCCTTGCGATAGCCAGCCGCCCGCAATCGCGAGTCCCTGGCCTCGGGGCACATAGCGGGAAATGATTTAATGTTACCGAGAAACTCCAGATACGCCCCGGCAAGCTTCTTAGCAAACGAAGACTCGAACAGCACGAACTCCAGATAATCTAACGTCCTCACAAGCTCATCGCGCACGGCATCGGTCTCAATAACCTTATAGGCCATAACGTGCCTTGAGGTAGTCGGCAGTCTGCTCCGCTTCATGGACGTCTCCCGCTGCAATCTGCGCCTCACGATCATCGAGAATCCGGTACAGACGCGAACGAGCAGCCTCGAGGCGCAGGCCCTCATACTGGGCCGGAGACATGACAATGAACGATTCCTTGCCATTCTTTGTAACGACAACCGGCTCCGTGGCAGAAAGAACCGTATTTGTGAACTTCGACGTATCCTTAAGGTCCTTGATGGGAACGCAAATGGGCATAACGGCCTCCTTAACTGCTGTTATGCTGAGAATACCATAATTATGGGATGATTATCCCATACATGAAGCAACAATCCCGAAGCTTTATTTGTCATATCACGAACCGAACCGGCACGGTATAATCAGGTGCACATGCGCCATTAGCTCAGTTGGATAGAGCAGGGGACTTCTAATCCCAAGGTCGTTGGTTCGAATCCGACATGGCGCACCCCAACGTTTACGGATACGCCTCGTGCAGCAAGTGCTGTGCGGGGCGCTTTTTGATGACGGGCGCAACCGGCAGTCAAGCAGAACACTGTCGGAACAAGAGTGCGGTGGTAACAACGAGCTGAACAGCTACGCATGCGCACTTGCGGAGGGCTTTTATAGCACAGGTCCTTCTTCTCGCGGGGTGCCAGTCATCCACTCTCGATGACACGCCCGTGCGCGGACCAGATGTTGAGCAACAATGCGAGCAGCTGTTTTCCTACAACGAGCGGACCTGCATGCATTTCGGCAGGCCCATCAACAAACACAAAGAATTAGCGCTTAGCCGAGTTACGCTACACTAGAGAAACTAATTGATATCTGGACAAAGTACGGAGGGCACCCATGGCCAACATGTCAAGCATGCCCGCGTTTTACATCATCGTTCCCGGGTTTAACGTGTCCAAATACCTCAACGACCTGGCTCAATCGCTTTTGCGTCAATTCTACAAAGGTCCCAAAACAGTTATCTTTGTAGACGACGGATCGAGCGATAACACGCTGCAGATTATGGAAACCCTTGACATCGAGGGATTTCGCAAGCTTGTTATCCCTATTGACCATGGCGGTCTGTCCATTGCCCGAAACGCGGCGCTCACTTGGGTCACGAGAAACGCAGATGACGGCTACATCATCTTCCTCGATGCCGACGACATGCTTACGGACAATGCACTGCAAACTATCGCCGATCGCATAGCCCATGAACACCTAGACATCCTAACTTTTAATACCCAGGTGTTCTACGGAAGCGCACAGCTGGAACGATCGTTTCCAACATATCGAACCTATTATCAAAGAACCGGTTCGTATCCAAACGCGCTAACCGGTCCGAAATATCTATCAGCGATACTTGCGAACGGCGACTTTCGCCCCAATATATGCCTAAGGGCATTTAACGTTGGTTTTCTAAGGAAAACGCAACTCGCCTTTTATCCGGGCATCATCCACGAGGACAATCTTTTTAGCTTCCAAGCCCTGTTGCTTGCCAAATCGGTTCGATACATCGACCAGCAACTTAACCTTCGGCGCATACGCACCGGCTCAATTATGACTACGCCGGAGGGCGTAGCGAACCTCGACGGCTATTTTCGATGTGCCATCGAGGCCATAGACTTTATTGGGCAGCACCGTTCCACCGCCGCATCTGTCGACGATTGTGCTGCGCTAATCGGCATGTGGATTGATGCCGCAGTGAATCACTACAATGTCATCGACACCAATCAAATACAAAAACTCATATCGAGCTACACACCGCACGATCAAGTCCTGTTCGCCATACTCGTTCAAAAGCGCGTTCAGGCATGCCAAGAGCACGAGGACTCTATTGTGCGAACGGCGAGCGAGGCGCAAGCAGAAGCAGAAAACGCGGTAAGATTGCAGTTCGAAAATAGCATCTCCTATAAACTGGGAAGAGCTCTAACCGCTATCCCGCGAAAGCTGCTCGGCCGATAGGCCAAACCAACTTACGCCGCGGCGGCTTACTTTAAGTCAGAAACATCAACTATGCCGGGAGGCACCTATGAATATATCAGTCGCAGGTCTCGGTTATGTGGGTCTTTCGCTTGCCTGCCTGCTTTCCAAGCACAATAATGTCTCAGCCATCGATATCGACAAGCGCAGGGTCGCCGATATCAACAACGGCGTCTCCCCCATTAAGGACCCATTCATCGAGGAGTACCTGGCACAGCGCCCGGCCAAGCTGAAGGCGACCACCGACCCCGCCGCGGCATACCCCGATGCCGACTACATCGTCATCGCGACGCCGACCAACTACGACGACGTCACGCACTACTTTGACACCTCGAGCATCGAGAGCGTTCTCGACCTCGCCGAGGAACTTAGTCCCAATGCCGCCATAGTCATTAAGTCCACCATCCCCGTTGGCTACACCAAAGATATAAGCGCTAAGTATCCCAAGCTCCAGATACTCTTCTCCCCCGAGTTTTTGCGCGAGGGCCACGCGCTGGAGGACAATCTCCATCCCAGCCGCATCGTCGCCGGCATTACAAAAGATGCCGACCGAAAGGCGGCCCAGACCTTCGTCGATCTTTTGGACGAAGGCTCCGAGGATACAGGGACGGAAATCCTGGTAACAGGCTCGACGGAGGCCGAGGCCATCAAGCTCTTTGCCAACACATATCTGGCGCTGAGGGTTTCGTACTTCAACGAGCTCGACACCTACGCCAGGAGCAAGGGCCTTAACACGCGAGATATCATCCAGGGCGTTTGCCTAGATCCGCGCATTGGAACCCATTACAACAACCCCAGCTTTGGCTACGGCGGCTACTGCCTGCCCAAAGACTCCAAGCAGCTCCTCGCCAACTTCCAGGATGTTCCCCAAAACCTGATTCGCGCCATCGTCGATTCCAACAGCACGCGCAAGCAGTTCATCGTGGACCAGGTTCTGGCAATGCAGCCAAAGGTCGTCGGCGCGTTCCGCCTGACCATGAAAAGCGGCTCGGACAACTTTAGGCAAAGCTCGACGCTCGATGTGATCGACCAGCTCAAGGCGCACGGGGTCGAGGTCATCGTCTACGAGCCCACCAGCACACTCGCCGAGCTCCAGGGCTGCCGCGTGGTCAACGACCTAGCAGCGTTCAAGCAGGCAAGCGACGTGGTCATCGCCAACCGTTACGACCGAGTCCTCGACGACGTAGCGGAGAAGGTCTATACGCGAGACCTCTGGCAGAGGGACTGACGAGGCGATGGCGGAGGCACGCTCGCAAACCCAGACGACTCACAAACATATTGATAGAAAGAAGGGGTTCAGTTCACTACAGATATACTTAGAATTTATTAGGATCTAAGGGGTACCGATTTTGGATTATTCAGATACTGCAGTCATTATTCCCTACTACAACGAGGCCGTCACCATAGGCAAGGTTACCGGCTTCGTCCTCGATTCCGTAGCCACGGTAGAAAGAAAGCAGTGGAAACTCCAGCTATATAAAACACACTACCCCAACGGCAAGTAAGCCCGACCCTAGCGCTCAAAGGTCTCAAACCGTTGAGTATCTCTCCAGCCCCCGTCCAAGCACACCACGAGCCAAAGGACATGAAATGCCTATCGTCTCCGTTATCATCCCAAGCTATAACGCGGCAGACTATATCGCGCAAACGCTAGAGAGCGTCCTCGCTCAAACGCTGCCCGATATTGAGGTCATTGTGGTTGACGACGGATCGACGGATACCACGCGCGAGGTTGTAGCGAAATTTGCCAATAACGATTCGCGCGTTGCACTTATCGAGCAGACAAACCAGTTTGCCGGCGTAGCTCGCAACAATGGTATGTCCAAGGCTCGGGGTAAGTATCTCTACTTTCTCGATGCCGACGACTATATTGAAAACACTGCGCTCGAAGAGCTTGTAAATGCCATTGAGCAGCATGGGGCAGACATCGCCATCGCCAAATCCGAAGGATTCGACAACACAACGGGCGACACATGGACTATCGAAGGCGCGCTCAACGGCATGGACTTCTATCGCCCCGTTGCGCACGCAGACTATTGCGACAAGCTATTCCAAAGCTTTATCGGCTGGCCGTGGGACAAGCTGTTCCGCAAGGAGTTTATCGACAAAACAGCGCTTACGTTTCAGCCACTCAGGACCACCAACGACGCCCTCTTTGTCTTTTGCGCGCTAGCGCTGGCAGACACCATCGTGTGCCTAGACTCCGTGCTGTTCCACCATCGAACCAACAACAAGAACTCGCTGGAAGGCTCTCGCGCAAAGAGCTGGAACAATGCACTCTGCGCCATTCGCGCTATCGGCGACATGCTGGGCGAATCCACGCACGGTAAGGCCTGCCTCAATTCTTATTACCGTTGGATCCTCAACTATTCGCTGTGGACCATCGAGAGCTTACCCAGTGCAGAGGCCGATGCCTACCTTACCGAAATTGAGCCCGTCATTCACGCTATCCCTCAAAATGCCGAGCCCAATTTGGACCCCTATGAAAACAAGCTTAGAGAATTGCTGGACTTAAACAGGGCAAAAGTCATCTCTTGCTCCATCACCGCGCTCAAAGAAAGAGATAAGGCCCTTTGCGATCGGGAGAAATTCGAGCGTGCACTCGAGGCGGAACGGCTCCAGTACGACACATGGCGAGTCGAAGCCGACCAAAAGCTCGCAGCTGTATATAAGTCACATTCATACAAGCTGGGAAACGCGTTGCTCGCGCCTCTGAGCAAGATAAAGGATATTGCAAGACGCTAACTAATACGCAGAAGCCCGCGAAACGAGAAAGATTGATTCACTTGACTACAAATCCTTCGATACCCACCATCTCCGTCGTTCTCCCCGTCTATAACGGCGAAAGCTATCTGGAAACAACGCTCAAGAGCATCCAGGCGCAAACATTTTCCAACTTTGAGGTCTTATGCGTAAACGATGGATCGAGCGACAACAGTCTTGGCATCCTTCAGGCGTTTTCCCAAGCAGATGAGAGGTTCCGCGTCTTTACGCAAGAAAACTCCGGCCCCGGCGTTGCACGCAATACCGGACTCGACACCGCAACGGGAACATACGTCATCATGCTCGATGCCGATGATATTTACGAGCCAACGCTATTAGAGGAACTGTACGCAAGCGCACAAACGCATGATAGCGACGTTGTTGTATGCAGGTCCTCGCAATTTGACGACGCCACCGGCACTCCCGTCGATTCGTGGTGGACTATCAACATTGCGCAGATTCCCGACCAACCAGTTTTTAGCGCGACGGACATGCGCGACTTTATCTTTACCGCATTTATCGGCTGGCCGTGGGACAAACTGTACCGACGCTCGTTTATCGAGGCAAACGCCATTCGATACCCAAAGCTCACCAATAGCGAAGACTTGTATTTTGTCTTCCTCTCCCTGGCGCTCGCATCCAAGATTTCCGTAGTCGATACCCCGCTTATCAGCCACAGAGTCAACCGCTCCGGATCGGTGTCGGGTTCCCGCGCAAAAGACCCCCTCGCTTTCTACGAGAGCACCTGTCTGCTCAAAACTGAGCTCAAAAAGCATCCCAGTCTATACGAGAAGACCTCATGGGGTTTCCTCAATTGGGCGATAGGCTACTTGGTATGGAATATCGAGACCATGGACGATGATAACGGTCGTCAAATTCAGCTTAGGGCACTTGCGAACGACGAGTTCCCGGAGCTCGAAATTGGGCTCCATTCCCCCGCCTTCTTTGGATTAGAGCCGACGGTTTACGGACGATATCGCACACTTGTTGAAGAGGCAGTGGGTAACGACGAGGCCAGTCCGGGCGGTCCAAACCAGCAAAAGCACCATCGCATTATTCCCCGTTTGATAAAATTCCTTGAGGGAATCCAGTACGATGGCTTTTTCCGAACCTTGGGCAAGAGCTTTGGTTGGTGCAAGCGAAAGCTCCTAAAGCAGGCGGTGTCACAACCAAGCCCCCAGATAAAACGAGGTTCCGATTTTGCTATCACAGGCAAAACCGCAAGCAAGAACTAGTCCTTACCCATTTAAGGAGATTGTTATATGAGCAATACAACGCCAAAAGTGTCTGTCGTAATGCCGATTTACAATGCCGAGCCCTATCTTGAGCAGGCGCTTGACAGCGTTCTGGCGCAGACCCTTACAGACATCGAAATCGTCTGCGTAAACGATGGCTCTAAGGATACTTCGCTCGAGACTATGCAGCGCTATGCCGCAAACGACACTCGCATCAAGGTTATCGATAAGCCCAATGGCGGCTACGGGCACGCCATGAACGTTGGCATGAGCAACGCAACCGGTGAATACGTGGGCATTCTGGAGCCGGACGATTACCTTAAGCCCGATATGTATGAAAAGCTCTACAACCGAGCGATTCAGGATGACTTGGATTTTATTCGCTCCGACTATTACCGTCTTACGACCGACGCCGAGAGCATAGACCATCTTGAGAAGGAGCCCATCTGCAACAAAAGCTCCTATTACAACAAAGTACTCAATCCGCAGGACAATACGGACCTGTTCAATATCCGCATGGAAAACTGGACCGGTATCTACAAGCGCTCTTGGCTTGTTGAGCACGATATCAAGTTTAACGAGAGCCCTGGTGCAGGCTTCCAAGATAACGGCTTTTGGTTCCAGTCCTACTGCTGGGCGTCCAAGATCGCCGTGCTTGACGAAGCGTTCTACTGCTATCGACAGGACAACGCCGCATCTTCGATCAACCAGTCCAACAAGGTATTTGTCATGCTCGATGAGTACCAGTGGATCGAGAGCTGGCTGAGGAGCAACCCCGAGCTGTGCCAGAAGTTCATTGGCATCTTTGAGTATAAGAAGACGCATAATTGCGAGTTTGCCTTCAGCAGGCTCGCCGATGAGTTCCAGCTCCCCTTCTTGGAGCGATATGCCGCCGAATATAAGGAGGCATTCGACAATAACGAAATCGATGAGAAACTGTTTTGGCCCGACGAGCTCAAGAGGCTTAGAGCCATCGTTGCAGACCCCAAGGCATACGTGAATGACCTTCGCAATAGCAAAGACGGCAAATCCGAACTTGACCTTGCCCGTGAAAAAGGCAAAATGGCCGTCTTTTCCTACTACCTCAAGGAAGAGGGACTCGCTTCAGCGCTCAAAAGGGGCCTATCCTCCATTTGCCGATAAACGCAAGACTCCCTAAATAAACGCGTAAAGTCACAGAGTCATGATGCGAGGCCACTTTGGACACATGAGTTACAGCGGAAGCCTTAAAAGTAGCACTCCATCTTTTTCCTTGTGCAACCTTGGCATTCTGACCTGAAGATATATTTCGATTGCCTTATTCCTTTCCCACAACGGCACATCCAGCCGAATCCAGTTGGACTTCAGGTAATAGCAGCAATCAACCTGTATATCTTCCTGGCCTTGATTCTCCCGCAGCTTATTCCTCAATGGAATAAACGTTCCATAGCAGAAACCAACCCCTGTTTCAAAAAGGTTTACATATGTGGTTCGAATTCAGCATCGCTTTTTTTCTATACATAGCAGTTCTGTTTGTGCCAACTTATTATTTTCTCTCCGCCCTACAGATTGATCAACGCATATCCATTTCGATGGCCCCCGCGATAACGGCCTTCTCCTATTCGTTAAGCGGCATTGTGCTCTATTGTCTAGGACTTAAGTCCTCACCACTGACAATCATCTTGCCTTGGACTTCTCTTTTTCTCGCTGTGGGTATTTTCATTAGGCTAAAAGACAAGCGCAATTTACTTCAGGATCTACTATTTATAGACTTTCACATTCCCCTTATCTATATCTTTGTCGGCATTTTAGTTACCACTGCAGTGTTTGTAGCCAATCTCGATGGGGCTACCGCTTTCTTTCAAGACGGAACAGACAATTATTATCACCTCAACGCCGTACGAAGCTTTGCGCAAAGCGGCGATATGTCTTGTCTGTCTGCTAGCCTTTTTGAACACAGCGCCAGCGCCACTGTTGGCGCAGGTTTTTATCCTGCCGAATGGCATATTCTTGCCGCCCTTTGCATGCAGACACTTAATATTGAACCGACTATTTGTATTAATGCACTCAATACAGCACTTATAGCCGTCGTTTTTCCGTTAGGTCTTTATTCATTTTTAGTATCGATTGATTCGACCAATCGCAACCTTCACATTGCCGGATCTGTTACGACGCTCTCGGTTTGTGCGTGCCCTTGGAAATTCGTAATTTGGGGGCCTCTCTATGCCAACCTCTTAGGTCTTGTCTTTATATCAAATACATCTAGTTGCTTTATATCACTTCTCGACGGAGGACATGGTAAACGCGTTAACCTGGCAGCATTATTCGTTACCGGATGCTTCGCTATTGCACTCGCTCAGCCAAATTGCATCATGACCATGGGCGTAATATTGGCTCCATTTTTAATCCGCAGCATATATAAAACATCAAAAGAAAGAGGGTTGCCAGCGGCGTTCTTGGCATGCGCGGCGTCCATTGCCATTCTGTTATTTTGGGTCATCTGTCGCAACAGCCCAGTTTTCTCTGGAGTCGCAAATTTCAACTGGGACCCCATCCTAGATGCTAAAAGCGCCACACGCTGCATACTCGAATTGTCCCTAATTTATAACAATAACCCACCTCAATGGATTGTGGTCGCCTGTGTACTCTTGGGCATTATTCGACTTGTTTCGTTACGTCGGAATCGATGCTTACTCTTTTCACCGCTTTATTTTGCTATTTCATATATCATCTGCATTTCAAGCAGTGGATTATTAAGAACATATCTCTCGGGATTTTGGTACAACGACTTCTATCGAATCGCGTGCATGTATGGATTGTGCCTAATTCCCCTCGTATCTTATGGACTAGAATTAATTCATAACGCAATTAAATGCGCACTTACCAAAATGGGAATAGGTACCAAGGAAATACATGTCGACTCATTAATCCAAGTGCTATCAATTGCTTTATTTTGTGTTATCTGCTATGGACATAACACCTTTATCCCCTTACTAAACAAAAATGCAGGCTCTTTTGATTTCCTAACCTCAACGATTAAATACCAATACACCCTTACAAGCCCTACCGCCTCCCTAACTATTGGAGACTCGGAGTTCCTTAAAAATGTTGAAGCAATTACGGGAACTCACAACCTTGTGATTAACGATCCCAATGATGGAAGCGTTTATGCCTACGGACTAGACAACATCAATACCTACTACAGACGGTTCTTCGCACCGCAAAACAACGATACTTCGGATTTAATTCGAACAAGATTAGCCGACATTTCATTCGATGACCAAGTCAAGGATGCCGTCAAATCAATGAACGCGAAGTACGTCCTCGTCCTCGATTACGATTTCAATGGAGAAAGCGGAACAAAGTACTTTGATTTTTACGAAAGGGACGACTGGAAGGGTATTCACAACATAAATGAAAATACTCCTGGCTTTGAGCTTGTTCTTACCGAAGGCAGCAGACGTCTCTATCGAATAACCGCACTAGATTAATGACGACAACGATTCTAACTTCATATCCTTGCCTTCTAAGCTCTATTGTCCGAAGCTTGAACAAGCACCGCCAGCACACTGTGATAACGTCGGGAAGGTTGGTGTAACGGCCCTTACGGCCCCTGCGTCCAGGATTTGAAATCAGTTGATATCCTAGGCAGTCTCTACGTTGACGACAAGCTCCGGGCTGGATTCGATCATCTTCCTGGGCATCTTCTTCAGCTCCGACCAATCGTGTTCCCCGGAGGCGCCGGCCTTGCCCTCTCGAACCGGCGCAGCCATAGCATCGCGGTAAAAGCAGCCGCGAATCCCAGCACCAGGTATTCGCCCGTGTACGCAAGCTACCTGTACCGTATCTCCAAACCCAACGGCTGGACAACGACCGCCCCAGGGTTGAACTTCAAAAACGACGCCTCATCATCCACCAGCGCGGGGGAAGCCGATTCGGCGGTGCTCACGATGGCATCGGATGCCGAAGTGGAGAGCGCGACGGTATCCTCGACCGATTGCAGGGTCAAAAGAAAGATGGCGACCACAACCACCAGAGTGGCAAGCGTCGAGACCCAGCGGACAAACGCCTCGAGCCCCAACCGATCCTTTATCTGAGAGATCCGGAGTCCTGTTATCGCCACAACAGCTGAACCTTTCTATTCACCGCTTCGTTAACGAAGAGGTTGCCCCCAATTGCCACCGACACGTACGGTAGTGTCGCGTGTTTGTGTAGGGCTCGGTTCTCGAGGGTAGCCGCAGGCTGCCAAGGAACCGAAAGTCGCCTAGAATGCCGTCATTCTAGCGCATGCCTCGCCGCCTTCCCGCCGACAACGGGGTTGTCCGCCGCAGACGAGCGCGATGATCCCTGCCGCAGCTCTGCTGTCGGCGTAGGGCGCGAGCACCGTGGTCGCGGCTGTGTTTCGTCAATAGTTTTTGAGCAGAAGGCGCAGAGAAAGGCGTCGTCAAATCATCTAGTCTCAAGCGTAATCACAAGTAAGATTTATCGTTATAAAAGCTGAAGCGCCAGTTTTTAAGTTGCGAATCAGCATCCCCGTTGTCATCAACAAACTCAGAGAGCATATCCGCACCGTCGGTAATTGGGCAGCAATCGCCCTCGTATTTCATAAAAGGAAAAGCACCATCTCTGGAACCAGCAGCAAACACAAAACCTGATGGGTTGATTGCCCAACAGACATATGCATCCTTTCCACGAGAAAGCAACAACGATCCGTTGCAGCCGTTGGGCAAGAAGCGGCTAAACGCCTCGTCCAAAGACGAATAGGCACCGGAATCCATCCAACTCTGATTCTCCAAACTTGCAATTATCCAAAGAAAGGACTTCATCTCTTCCAGATATGTCCAGTCAAACCATATTCCATCTTCATCGAACCCGCTCCTCCCTTTACCCGATTCAAACCGTTCAACCTTAGGGTTGGCGTTGGCGGCGTTCGTGCCGACCTCATGCTTAAAAAGCAGCCAAGTAGGAAGCTTTTTCAGGCGGTTTTAAACCTTCAAGATACTTATGGGCATTCCGTCCGTTGAAATGTCTGATGTATCGAAAGTTTGGAAACGACACTATTGCGATTTTAATAAACTCCTTTCTAGTCAGGTTCTCTTCTAGAACGTTAATACGCATGTACATCGATTCAAGCGAAGCATAATAGGCAAGCACGAGAACATAGGGTGCGATGAATATTGGGTACCAGATTGAAAGAAATAGCGAGCTTAATTCATCGCCCCAGTCCATAGAGGACCAAGCATTTGACAGCAGCAACGTTGCTGCAACAAATACAATGATGCTCAAAACAGCCCTCACGTTTTCAAACAAACGTAGATTGGATACATCACGTTTGGATGAAAATAGGGCATAGCCAATACCCAAAAACAAAAGGACTACTTGAAGAGCAACTTCAAACAGAATCGGGAAACAGACCAAGTTGATATAGAAAGACGTTAGTGCGTCAAAGCCGACTTCGGGCACAATCAATTCGTTTTTAATTGAAGTGACCGATGTTGCCTTAGAAGCAATATACATGGAGGGAAACCCAACAAATACAACCTCAAGAATCGTATCCAGCAAGATGCCTGTATTCCAAAACCCGCATTCAAACGCGCCGTATATCAAAAGCGCGGAGTACGTCACAAGAATGAGCGCAGGAATCAGGATTTTTGGATTTAGCGCAAGTTTGATAACATCAGCAAGCGATTTAATAACGCTTAACAACTTACCCTTAGCCAGAAGATAAATCGCTAAAAGACCTATCAATATAATTGAGGCATATTCACGGTTATCCATTTGTCCGATGAGAGTTGCAGCCACCCATTGGACTCCACTGAGGATCAATCGAGCCCCCTCCTTAGCCATGTTTAATCTAGACTCAAGATCTCGCCGAGCATCACCCCACCTCCGCCGTCACCATGGATATCTACACCCACGTGAACATTGACTCCAAGCGCGAGGCAGCCGAGACGCTGACGAAGGCGATGGCCGCCGCGCAGGCGGAGCCTAATAGTAACGCCGCTTCTATCAAACGTCATTGCTCCGGTGAGCTTGGTGGATACTCATCGGTAAGAGAGCCGAGGCGTCCAAACCTCATGAAAATGGCAGTTTAACCCTTGGCCAAGCCAGAGACATATCCCAACGCGTCAGGAAGCGACGAGCTCACGGCATCCAACAGCACGAAGAGCTTGATGCAAGTCTTGCGTCGGACCGGCTTGTACATCATGCCGTGATCGAGGAAGTTCCGGTTAAGCTCGCCTTCTCGCTCGCGGTTGAAGTCATCTCCTGACCTGAAGAAGTAGTCCACGGCCTCGCATATGTTGACAAAGTCGATTATCGAAATGGCCATGGCGGGGAGTTCACCGTCACTTCCATCTGAAAGCGAACCTTTCAGCTTTTTCAGCTCGCGAGACCAAGACCTTTGTTTACGCGTGCCCCACTCATCTCGTCTCGGCCCACAGCATGCGCGAAACAGCTCTCGGTCAATAAGCGAGCAAAGCATCATGGCACAGGGCTTATAGTGCCTCTCGCGGAAAAGCACGACGGCCTCGCGAAAGTCGACTTTCTTGGCAACGCTGCCCTCAAGGCCAGCAATAAGGGCGTCAACATCGAGGAATGAGAGGTAGACGGCATCGGCCTCCCCCAGCGTCGAGGGGCAGTGCGGCGGGGAGTTGTAGGTGAACTGGTCGTTCGTGATTGCCCAGCCATACGAGCCCCAACGCTTTGAATCCTCAAGGATGGCCTCCCAGTCGAGCGATGCGCCTATCTCCGCTAGCCGCTCCATCAAGGAGGCTATGTTCGAGCACACGGACTCCCGGAACTCGTCAAGGACACCGAACCGGGAGCTCAGTTGCAAGCTAAGCTGGGCGGCAAAGTTATAGAGGCCTTCGAGGTTTTTGGTGAACTGCTCGGTTATGGCGCGCACGGAGTCCTGGATCTGTGCAAGGCCTTTGAGGTGCGGGGCACTCGCGCCCCAGATGGCGTCCGGAGTGCCAGAAGAAAGCTTCACGATGGCGCCAGAGCGGGCGGCGGTATCGTGAAGCTTATATTCGTTAGACCCCGAGCAAGCACCGCCCTGTTGTTCATTAGACAAAGTTAACTCCTAACACGCGACAAACGGCCAGTCCAAGGGCTGGTCGCATAGCCGGTCCAAAGAAACGTCCGCATCCCCCGATCACTTCCCCATACGGCATTGGACCAAAATTAGGACGAGCAACCCCAGCGAACACTTCAACAGCGAGATCGGCCGCCGAATCCGCGTCGTCGGCCGATCTCCGACAGGAAATCCGAGCTGATGCCGGTGACCGCCAGGCTGGAATAAACAGTCGAAAACAAATGGGACCGCAGGCGCTACCTGGACGTATCGCTGCTCGAAACGGGGTTTAGGGCATTAACGCCGGTGGCCCCATCTAGACATCGACAAATTTGCGAATGATCTTTGACGGTACCGCCCGTCATCACGCCCTCCTGCTATCTCGCCTCCAACACGCAAGGAGCCTACCAGCTTTCTCGGCAGAGATCCTATCCCCACCGTCATCGCCTCCATTCGCAACGCAGAAAGCTGCCGCAATCAGCTGGAAGTCTTCCGGCAACTCGAAAAAGCTGCCGTCTGCGCGCGCCTCAGCAAGAAGACCGTCGATCTTTGCGAGCTCAACCACCTTTGCGACACCAGTCTTATCGAATGAGAAGCTCGTTACTTCGCCGCTGCCCAGCGAGGTGTAACGCACCGGCCCGAACGAGAGAAAAGACGCGCATCCCGCCCCGTCAGCATTGGCAACCCTTTTCGCATAAGCCATGAATTCATTGGGTTTACGTTCCTTGAGCAAGATCAACGCATAATGACACTCATCGACTAGGAACAGGTTCCTCGCGGTGGCGTCCTCGCCCACCTTGGCGCAAACGGCATCGGAAAGCTCGAAAATGTCGCCTTCGGGCAAAAGCGTATTGCAGCCACCGTTTCCCCTGTCATTCAGGCTGTTCAGCTGAGATATCAAGAAAGGCGCGAGCGGATAGATCACTCTCCCCTTGCTCTCGTCCACCGATGCTCGCAGGATTTCACCAGACTTGGCAGGCCCCAACTGTTTGAACAGCAACTCGATGAGTCTGAGGAGTTCCAGGTCGGCGCTCGTCGAGGCCAAAGCGGCGTAGCTCTTTTCCCTACTCAAACCCAAGGCCAAAAGGCATGCCTTGGCGACGACTTCGCCACGTTCTTCCTCCAACGTCGATACACGGGCCCTCATAGCCGACACAAAGTCGATCATGCTCGCCGCTTCAGCGTGCTTGCGCAGGGCTTCGAGCAACACTTCGCCCTCGCTCACATTCAACGCATCCTGCACCTCGTGAACATCGATGCCGTCCGGCATGTTCGAATGGAAGTATAGATCGAAGAAATCGGCCCGCCAGATACCGTTCAAACTCTCCCTCGAGTAAGAGACGCAATGACTCATGCCAGTTTTATTTGCCACCTGCGGGAAGATCCTGCAGACGGCCTCGACCGCCCACTTGGCCTCGGAGCTCGGGACTATCTCAGAAAACTGCGCCTCCAAATTGGCGAGGTTGTCTTTCAGATCCATGTTATTCATATATAACGACGATCCGATTGTGCCGCAAAGGAAGTCCTTGTGCACGCGAATCCAATCTACGAGCTTTGGCACCTTGAGCTCCAGCACCGCCAAGGCGACAACGTCCTCGAAGCAGCAGAATCGCGGCAGAATGCTCAACTTCGCCTTCAACGCATTCGTGAACCGCCGAACCTCCCTTATGGTGAAGAACCGATTGTTCAGAAACGTCAGGCAGACGCCGTTCCACCTGTTGTCGTCGAGGTCCTCCTGCCTGTAGGCAAACGCCTCGAAAATCGCGTTGATGTCCTTGAGAAGTATCCGCTCCAAATCGCCCGATGAAATGGACGGAAGGCGCACAGGAACCTGGACCACCTTCTCCAGGTATTCGGCGCCATCGCACTTCTGGACCTCACTTAAAGCCCGCGTAACCACCTCCTCATCGAATGAAAGAAGGTAGTTTATCTTGGGGAGCTTCGCCAGAGAGGCGACGAGCTGAAACACCATACGCACCTGATCGTTCGGCAGCCGATCGATATCGTCGATGATCACTACGACCCGCCCATCGAACTTGAGGAGCTGTGGGTGGTAACTTAAAAATGAACATACCGGCTTGATCAATTTGAGCACAAAGGCAGACATGCCGACCAACTCAATCGACTAACTTGGTTTTCGCCTAGAGAAATCAACCAAGGAGGTCAGAAAGGTATGATCAGCATGTCGCAAACCTATTCTATACGGCAGCTGCGCAAAAGCGGCGAGTCCATCTCCGAGATCGCGCGGAAAGTCGGAGTCTCGCGCAACACCGTGTACGCGAAGCTGGCCGCCCCCGACCTTTCGCCGCAGATGCCGGTGAAGGAGCCCAGGGAGAAGATGCTCGACGCGTACAGGCCCGTCATCGAGGGGTACCTCGACGAGGACGAGAGGACCTGGCGCAAGCAAAGGCACACCGCGCGCCGCATCTGGCAGCGCCTTCGCGACGAGCACGGCGTCGCCTGCAGCGAGCCCACCGTCAGGCACTACGTCCACGACCTCAAGGCCCAGAGGAGAGGCGTCGCCGAATCCTACCTGGACCTTGTCTGGAGCCCCGGCGAGGCGCAGGCCGACTTCGGGGAGGCCGACTTCGCCATCGCCGGCGCAAGGCGCAGGATGAGCTTCTTCGTGCTCTCCTTCCCGTTCTCCAACATGGGGTTCGCCCAGGTCTTCCCCTCCGAGAACGCCGAGTGCGTGTGCCAGGCGCTCAAGCAGATCTTCGAATACGTGGGCGGCGTCCCCACCAGGATCGTCTTCGACAACGCCACCGGCGTCGGCCGCAGGGTCTGCGACGAGGTCAGGACCACCGAGACCTTCGCCGCGTCGACGCCCACTACGGGTTCGCCTTCTCGTTCTGCAACCCCTATTCCGGGCACGAGAAGGGCAACGTCGAGAGCAAGGTCAGGTTCGTGAGGTCGAACCTGTTCGTGCCGGTCCCGAGGCTCCGCAACGTCGATTCGTTCAACGAGAGGCTGCTGGGCAGATGCCGCTCGCTGTCCAAGTCCCACTGCCTCAAGGGCGAGGACGAGAAGCAGCTGTTCGTCGAGGACTCGGTCGCGATGGCGGGGCTGCCGGAAGCGGCGTTCACGGTGGTCAGGTACGCGCATTGCAAGGCCGACAAGCAGGGGAAGGTCAAGATAGACGGCCCGCACCGCTACTCGACCGACCCCTCGCTCGCCGGCCGGCGGGTCATCGTCGGGCTGGGCGCCACCGCCGTCACCGTGTACACGGAGTCCGGGGAGCTCGTCTGCGAGCACGAGCGCCAATACGGGTCAGCGCCCACGGACACGGCGAACCCCGCGAGCCAGCTGCCCCTGCTGACGATGAGGCTTGGGGCATGGCGGAACAGCGGGGTGCGCGAGGCCATCCCCGACGACCTGCGCGATTACATGGACGGCCTCGGCAAAAAGGACCTAGGGGGCAGCCTGAGGATCATGAGGGACCAGGTCGACCGGCGCGGATGGGACGCCGCTGTCGGCGCGATGGAGGCGGCCCTGCGGCTCACCGGCAGGCTCGACGAGGCGAGCGTGGCCATAGCCGCGGCGAGGGCGGAGGGCGGCTCGATCTCCTACGACGAGCCCGTCGACCTCGGCGTGTACGACGCGGCGCTCGAGGGGGTGTCCTAGGATGGCGGTGAGGTCGAAGGGCGACGCGGAGCAGCTGCGCAGGTCGGCCCGCGCGCTCTACTTCAGCAACGAGACGATCGAGTGGTTCCTCGCGTCGTCCGGCGCGGCCCAGCTGAGGGCTGTCGGCGACCTCATCGGATACGAGATGGACGTCAGGGAGAGGAACAAGCGCTCCAGGCTGTACAGAAGGGCGAAGTTCCCGCAGGTCAAATCGTTCGACGGGTACGACTTCTCGCAGGTCGCGTTCCCGGACGGCTACGGCGTGGACGACCTCAAGAGCCTGTCGTTCGTCGATGCGGCCCAGGACTTCGTGTTCCACGGGCAGACCGGGCGCGGCAAGACGCACCTGGCCATCGCGATCGGCAGCGCGTGCGTGATGGCCGGCAAGGCGGTCAGGTTCTACACCGCGGCCGAGCTGGCGCTGTCGCTGGCGAAGGCCAAGAGGGAGCACCGACTCGAGGCGATGATGAAGGACATCGAAAGGAACGACCTTGTCATACTCGACGAGTTCGGGTACGTGCCGATCGACGTCGAGAGCGCGCGGCTGCTGTTCCAGGTGGTCTCCGCCTGCTACGAGAGGAGGAGCATGATCTTCACGACCAACATCGAGTTCAGCAAATGGGGGACGATCCTGGGGGACGACAAGCTCGCGGCTGCGATGATCGACAGGATCGTGCATCACGGAAGGCTCATCGAGTTCGGGGGGCCAAGCCACCGCATGGACGCGGCGCTGATGCTCGGAAAGGCGAACGTTTAACCAGGCCGTCTGCCAAACTGCTCAAATTGCGCGTGCCACATGGGACTGCGGTGGGAATCCTGGACCAAAACCATCCTATGCTGCTAGGCCCAAATCCCTTCGATACTGCATGGGGCTCCTGTAATCCAGGTCGCCCTTTATCCTGACATCCCTGTACCATCTGAGGTAGGCGTCGAGCATTCCCATGAACTCCTCGATCGTGACCCCGGCCCAGTCGCAGCCGTGGAAGAATTCTATCTTCAACCTGCCGAAATAGCCCTCGCACCTCGCGTTATCGGGGCTGCAGCCCTTTCTGGACATCGACCTGACCAGGCCATTCTCATCGCATATCCTTATCCATTCCGGCCAGCGGTAATGGCAGCCGCGGTCCGAGTGGATCTTGGGATGGTCGCCCTCGCCGAGCCACTCGCACGCGCCGAGCAGCGACGAGTTGGCCATCTCGGCGTCGGGCGAGGTCGAGATCGACCAGCTCAGCGGCATGCCGTCGAAGCAGTCCACGATCGGCGACAGGTACACCTTGCCGGCGGGGATGCGGAACTCGGTCACGTCGGTTATCCAGAGCTCGTTCGGCTTGTTCGCGCGGAAGTGATGCTTGCCCCGGTCGTCGCGCAAGAGGTTGGGCGGCGCCTCCGAGATCTCGCCCTCGTAGGAGCTGTACCGGCGCTTCTTCTTGGCGGCCCTCGCGACCAGGTTCTCCTCCTCCATGATGCTGCGCACGGTCCACTCGCCGATCGCCTCGCCATCCTCCACGTCGGCGTTGACCCGCGCGTATATGCGCCTGTAGCCGTAGGTGCCGCCGCTGGCCTCGAACGCCTCGATCACGGCCTTGCGGGCGGCCGCGTGCTCCTCGGTCTCGCCCCTGGCCTGGGCGCTCCTCGCGTACTCGTAGCTGCTCTTGGCCATGCCCACCACGGGCAGGACCTCGCAGAGTTTCCACCTGGGCCTAAGCGCCGTCACCATCGCCGCCTTCTCCGCGTTGGTCAGCAGCCCCGGTTCGGCGCCCGGGTCTTTTTTTACTATCTCGAGGGTCGCCTGCCGCACTTCGAGCTCCAGTTGCACCTTCCTGAGCTGCATCTTCGCCTCTCGCAGCATGCCCTGCAGCACCTCGATGTCGTCGGGCAGGTCGTCGTATTCCTTGCTCACGGGGACGCCTTTCTTCTCGGGGTCCCCGCCATTATCCCCCATAATCTCCCTGCGCCAAATGTAGGGCGCCGTCCGCGACACGCCGTGCCGTTCCGCGATCTCCGCGGCTGGCCCCGATCTCGCCTCCAGCTCGGCCACGACCTGCACCTTCTTCTCCACGGGAACGGGGTCCCGCTTCGGGTTCGGGCCCCTGTACTTGCGCTGCCCCGGGGCGATCTCGTCTATCCAGTCGCCGAGCACCTCGCGGCTCTTGGGGTAGCCAAGCGCCCGCATCGTCCTTGTCAGGCTCTTGCCGTGCTCGAGGTAGTGCTCGACGGCGCGCCGCCTCATCTCTGCGGTGTATCTCGGGTTGGTGGTGAACTTGCTTATAGGCACCTCGCCGGTATCCCTGTACTCGTTCCACCAGTTGCGCAGGCACGCCCTCGTCGGATACCCCAACTCTGCGATGGTGTCGGCGTAGCTATGGTCGAACTTGACGAAGGTCTCTATCGCGATCTTTCTCTGCTCAGCGCTGTACATGCGGCTTCCTTCCTGTTCCGATTTGGTCCAGGATTCCCACCGCAGTCCCCATTGTTCATTGCCTACTTGACATAAACAGAGGAGCTCCTCCTCAAGTCTCTGTTTCTCCGCGGAGACGCTTCCCGCCCTATCTGCGGATTTCCTCAACTTGCTCGCCAAACGATTACCGAAGGCGGGCACAGCAACGCCTGCAAGCGGCGCGCCCGCCAAACTGGCAGCGGCGCCGGCGGTAATTATCAAGGCTTCAGAATATGCCGCAAAGGCATTGAGCACCTCGGGGCGCTTACCGCGCAGCTTGCTGAATAGCGTGCGCCGCCCATGTGCATCTTTATCAAGCGCACCCCCGACTTCCTTAAGGAACTGAGCGAGCAGCTGCTCGGCCGTGAGGTAATTCCAGGGCTCGAAACGGACGACCGAGACTCCCGCCTTGCCGTCATCGTTTTTTCGGGAAAGCGCATTTTCGACGAGGTTTATAACCGAAGTCTTGCCTGAGCCCCAAGGCCCGTACAAACCAATGACAAGCGACTCAGGGCCAGCTGCGGATTTCAGAATACCAGCCAGTCTCTCAGCGAAAGGGATCCTTCCGATAAGATCTTGTTCCCTCGCCTTGATTGGTGTATCGGTGGCAAGAGATAGGTTGGAATTATCCAAGGCCACTGCCTCCCATTACAGTTAGAAATGAGCTATTCGATGCCCCCCACATTAAATATGCGTTCACTAGAATCGGCTTGTTTACTCGTAGGGGGGGCTAGCGCCGATGGTAGACCGCGGCGGCATAGCCTGCAATCTTCCCCAGTGCGTACATGAGTTAGTCGTAGAAGCCAGCCGCATCGAATCCAGCTGTCATATCAGCCTCATTCGATGGGAACCACACGCATGGACGCGATGCGGAACAAGCCGTCGTCCCAAACTACGTAGTTGCTGTACGTCTTGCTGCCGTAGTATTTGATCCCGTCGATGCCGGCATGGCGGCAGCATTGGGCAACGAAGTTCGGCACGAGGTACTCCGGCGGAATGACCTGGTTGGTGTTGGTGAATGGGAACCGAAGGTACTTCAGGAAGTAGTTGGTCCCGCGGCCCACGCCGGAAAGGTCGATGAGGCGGACATCGCGCTTGCCCTCTATCTCGGCGACCCGGGCTTCGTCCTCCGAACCGTGCTTTCCAATCTCCTGCATCGCGCCGTGCTCTGTGTCGGAGAAGTAGTAGTAAGCCTTCTGCGGGCCGTTAAACCTCCCCGCTTTCACAAACAGGCGGGGTGCTTTGGCCATGTCGTCCTTGAGGTACGGGACCGTCCCTGCGGGCTTCAGTCGAGCATGGTAATAGACCGGCCTGTCGAACGAAATCGTATCCCTCCAGTCACGAACCGTCTCCCAGATAATCCTACCGGCCTTGCAATCCCTTGCGAAGGCGGGGTCATCCGAGCAGAGCTGCTGAAGCTTCATCATATCAACCTCGGTCAGCCCCTCAAGGAAGGACAGGGATGAGGTCAGGACGTTGAACGAACGAACGTTCGCGGATATCTCGCCGGAATCGTCGCCGACGCAATTGCAGGCCCCGGAGTCCGTCTCGGCGTCCGTCGCGAGCAACCTCTTCCCCTTGATGTCGACCGAGACATTCTCGCTAACGGAGAGCCGCTCGAGCGAGGCCTTGCTGAGGTCCCTCACGAAGGTCTTGGTACCACGCGGCATCGAGCCGCCGTAGCCGAAATCCCCGAGGGAATCGACAAGTCCGCCGACATTGCCAAGGAGGGCGATGTCGGGGCCCCTGACGGTCAGCCCGGAAAGGCTGCTGGCAAGGCTCTCGTAGACGCCGAGGTAGTCTTTGGACGCAAAGCGGTCCGCCATGTCCCGAATGGCGGGCGTCTGGAGCGAGGCCGTACATGCCGCAAGAAGTTCTTGCTGGGCGGAAACAACCTTCACGACCTCGGAAGCTCGATAGGAAGAGAGCCAGCCGCTGGAGTTGATGGAATCGAGGACCGCATGAATGGAGTCGAGGCGGACGCCCGCCGTAATGGACTTGATGCTGTCGGCAACTGCTTCGAGGGCCGGCGCCATACTAGCGTAAACCGCCTCGGACGTCTTATGCATCATCTCGGTATATGCGACGGACTCACTCAGAGCCTCCGCCATGCTGAGACGCATCGCCTCCGACTCGCGCAGCGCCTCGGAGAGGTCCGTGCGAGCGGATGCGGAATCCTCGTCAGCCCTCATCTCATCCACCGTAGCAATCGACTCCCCTCACCAAATGGCCTGACCTGTCTTCTATCCGAATCGCCATGGCCGCAGCCTGCGTCAGCGGCGACCCGCGACTCGCCTCCCTATCATACCAGCCGCAAGCGAGAAGACATTTCCCGGACTCCTGCGCAGGGCAAAAACGAACACGAAGTAGAGGGCGACTTGGATACTAAGAACGGTCGAGCCTCCTCGATCTCATGGAA
>UMKB01023192.1_pt1 | contig 34533 bp, 29 predicted proteins | sample 1966171 | NCBI WGS metagenome assembly UMKB01 (sample SAMEA4836164, study PRJEB28245) | human gut metagenome | biome: gut microbiome; material: fecal sample | place: Denmark | collected 2008 | reverse complement strand
ATATTCTTGCAGCAGGCGCTGATGGGGAACCAGCAGCAGTCCCGGCAGATATCGGCCAGCATCTCGGGGGTGGCTTTGGCATCGATCTCCCGGATGAGGGCCTGGTAGTCGTATTCCTTTTCCTCCAGCCCGAAATACTCCACGGTCTTGCGGTCGTACCGCTTGACCTTTTCCTGTGTGTCGCACAGGTCGGTGCCCAGCTTGTTGGGGCAGCAGGAACAGAGGGTGTCGGTGGAGAAGGTGAGCTGGATCTTCGTCCCGGGTACCTCCCGCAGCTGGTGGACGACATCATTCATGTGCTCCACAAAGGCTTCGCTGTAGCCATGGCCGGAGTAGCCCTGGGTGCAGAGCAGGTGATGCGGGCGCAGTACGATGCTCATGCCTTTTTTACCCCCGGGATCCGCTTCCGGATGTTCAGGCCCAGCACGCAGGCCAGCACAGCCTTGATGATGGCGGTGGGGATGAAGGGAAGAACGCAGGCGGAAACAGCCACAGACACGGTGCTGTGGGCGACGATCACAAACAGGATGACACCCACGATATAGTTGACCACAGTGCCCACGACAACCGCCACGGGGAAAGCACCCTTGAAGGCATCCCTGTGCTCCACGCCCAGGCCGATGATGTAGGCCATGATGGGGAAGGAGATCAGGAAGCCGCCGGTGGGGCCGACAAACTTGTCGATGCCGCCGGAGAAGTTGGCCAGCACCGGCACGCCCACAGCGCCCAGCAGCAGGTAAACGAGCGTGGCAATGGCGGACAGCTTGGAGCCCAGCACCACGGCCGCCAGCGTGATGGCGAAGGTCTGCATGGTCATGGGCACACCCAGCGGCATGGGGATGGAGATCTGTGCCATCACGGCGATGACGGCGGCAAACAGGCCCGCGTAGCAGATATCGCGCACCGAGAACTTACTGGTCTGATTCATGGTAAAAAATCCTCCTCTGGTTTGGTACAAACAACGTCCCGATTAAACCAGAAAGCGGCAGACAGGTCAACTTGCGATTTGCACAAAGGTTTACAATCTGTGAAAATTTGCTGAAAAGCGTGCAAACGAAATTTGGACGCTTGTGTATCCGGGCAAAATGCGATACACTACACCTATACATAGGAAAGGAATCTGACAGGCCGCCCCCGGCGAGCCTGAATCTGATAGGAGGAACATGATGATCTGGAATAAGAAGAAGGACGGCGCGGAGAACCCGGGTGCGGAAACGCCTGCGGCACAGACAACCAAGGCCCCGGTGCTGTTTTTGCAGAAGAACTGGAAATGGCTCGTGCCGGTGGTCTGTGTGGTGATCGCGGGCGGTGTGTTTTTGCTCAAGCCCAAGAGCGCCAGCACCACAGCCGTGGACCCCAGCTATCTGGAAGCCAGCCCTGAAGTGCGGGATGTCTCCAATACCCTGAGCGGCACCGGCACCCTGAACCCTGCCAACACCTACACCGTGAAATCTCTGGTGGAGGGCAAGGTGCTCACCGGCGAGTTTGAGGAGGGCGACGTGCTGGATGAGGGGAGCATCCTCTACACGCTGGACAGCTCGGATGCTTCCACCAATTTTGAAAAGGCCGAGATCGCCATGCAGCAGGCACAGCGCAGCTACGACAAGGTGGTGGACCGCCAGTATGTGCGTGCCGAAGTGGATGGCACCGTGAGCACCCTGAAGGTCGCCAAGGGCGACGAGGTGACCAGCGGGCAGGAGGTCGCCATCATCCGCGACAGCTCCAAAATGCTGCTGACGCTGGAATTCCCCGCTGCCGATGCCGCCAATTTCAGCGTGGGCCAGACCGCCCAGGTGACGCTGGACGGCACCTTTGAGCAGCTGGACGGCACCGTGACCAGCGTGACCGGAACGGATGCCCTGAGCACCGGCAACCTGCTCACCCGCACCGTGACCATTGCCGTGCAGAACGCGGGCGGCCTGACCACCGCGCAGGCGGCCACCGCCTCCATCAACGGGGTCAGCTCCATCGGTTCTGCCACCTTTGGCTATCAGGCGGAGCGTACCCTGACCGCACAGGCTGCAGGTACTGTGACCTCCATCCATGTGCAGGAGGGCCAGACCGTTGCCAAGAACGATATCCTGATCGAGCTGAGCGGCGATGACCTGACCGAGAGCATCCAGTCTGCCTCTGAGACCCTGCGCAGCGCTGAGATCTCCCTGCAGAACCTGCAGGATACCATGGCCAACTATACCGTCACCTCTCCCATCAGCGGCACCATCATTGAAAAGGATGCCAAGGTGGGCGATGCGGTCAAATCCGGCGATACCCTCTGCGTCATCTACGACCTGAGCTATCTGGAAATGGTCATCAACGTGGACGAGCTGCAGATCAGCTCCCTGTCTGTGGGCCAGAAGGTGCAGATCACAGCCGATGCCGTGCAGGATAAGAACTATGTGGGCACTGTGACCCGCGTCTCCATGAAGGGCGCTTCCAACGGCGGTACCACCACCTATCCGGTGACCATCCGCATTGACGAGACCGACGGCCTGCGCCCCGGCATGAACGCCAACGCTGAGATCGTGGTGGCTGAGGCTGCCAATGCCCTGACCGTGCCCAATGCGGCCATCGTCCGGGGCGGCTATGTGCTGGTGACCCAGGATTCCCCCAGCGCTTCCAAGGCGGATACCACCATGGAGGCACCCGAGGGCTTTGTCTATGTGGCCGTCAAGACCGGTGTCAGCGATGATGATTACACCCAGATCGTCAGCGGCATCCAGGAGGGGGACACCATTGGTTACGACCCCAACTCGGTCAGCAGCGACAGCTACTATGACGATGGCAGCGGCATGATGATCTTCTGATGGGAGGATGGAATGAGTGCTCTGATCGAATTTGATGCGGTCTGCAAGTATTACCAGATGGGTGACACCACGGTAAAAGCCGCCGACCACATCACCATGAAAATAGAAAAAGGCGAGTTTGTTGCCATTGTGGGCCAGTCCGGCTCCGGCAAGTCCACCTGCATGAACATCATTGGCTGCCTGGATGTGCCCACGGCGGGCACCTACCGGCTGAACGGCCGGGATGTGGGCAAGATGAGCCGGAATGAATTGGCCTCCATCCGCAACGAGATGCTGGGGTTCATCTTCCAGCAGTATAATCTTCTGCCCAAATTAAACTTACTGGAAAACGTGGAGGTGCCGCTGGTCTATGCGGGCATCCCCCGCGCCGAGCGCCACCGCCGGGCCCGCGAGGTGCTGGAGCAGGTGGGGCTGGGCGATAAGCTGAAAAACAAGCCCAACCAGCTTTCGGGCGGCCAGCAGCAGCGCGTATCCATCGCGCGGGCGCTGGTGCGCAACCCGGCGATCATTCTGGCTGATGAGCCCACCGGCGCGCTGGACAGCCACACCGGCCGCGAGGTGCTGGGAATGCTGCAGGACCTGCATGGGCAGGGCCATACGGTGGTGCTCATCACCCATGACAACTCCATTGCCGTGCAGGCCGACCGCATCATCCGGCTGGAGGATGGTCAGGTGGTCTACGATGGCGACTCCCGCGCGCCGGAAGCCATCGTCCAGCCGACGCTGAACTTTGAAACGGCGGAACAGGAGGGGAACAAATGATCATTGAGACCTTCCGTCAGGCCCTCCAGAACGTGTGGAGCAACAAGCTCCGCACCTTTTTGACCATGCTGGGCATCATCATCGGTGTCATGGCGGTCATCGTCATCGTGGGTCTGGGCAACGGCATGACCCAGAGCATGCGGGACAGCTTTTCGGCGCTGGGCACGAATGCCCTGTCCATTCAGGTCTGGGGCTACGGCTCCCGCACCGCCTCGGTGGAGGATGTGTATAAGATCGCGGATAAGAACAAGGAGCTCATCTCCGCAGTCTCGCCCCAGATCGATTTCAGCAACAACACCCCCAAGGTGGGCACCACGACCTACCGTTACGGCACCAGTGTTTACGGTGTGGACGAGCACTACGCCGAGATGAAAAACTATACCCTCGCCCAGGGGCGCGGCCTGCAGTACATGGACATCAAGGACAACAAGCAGGTCTGCATCATTGGCGATTACCTCAACCGGGCGGCCTACGGCGGCAACGCGGTGGGCCAGACCATCAAGCTGGGGGCCTACAAGTTCCGGATCGTGGGCGTGCTGAACGCCAAGGTGACGGACAAGAACATGCAGCCGGGCTCCGACGATGACTGCATCTATCTGCCCTACACCACGGCCATGCGGCTCTCCAACCAGTCCAGTGCAAAAAACTTTGTTGCAATTATGACGGACGAGAGCCGGGCCAACGAGGCCAAGGCGGTGGTGGAAAGCGGCCTGTACGACCTGCTCAAGAGCGACAACGCTTATTACATCTACAGCGCCAGCGAGTGGCTGGAGGAGATGAACGAGATGATCAACATGGTCATCATCATCCTTACCGGCATTGCCAGCATCTCGCTGTTGGTGGGCGGCATCGGCATTATGAACATCATGCTGGTGTCGGTGACCGAGCGCACCCGGGAGATCGGCATCCGCAAGGCACTGGGTGCCAAGGAGCGGGTGATCCTGTCGCAGTTTGTGGTGGAAGCCGCCACCACCTCCGCACTGGGCGGCGTGCTGGGCATCGTCCTTGGCTATATCGTGTCCATGGCGGCAAACCGCATTCTGCCCATGATCTCCAGCAGTATTGATGTGACCGTCAGCCCCTCGTTCAACTCCATCGTGGTGGCCTTTGGCATCTCAGTGGGCATCGGTGTGCTGTTCGGCTACCTGCCCGCCAAGCGCGCCGCAAGGCTGAACCCCATTGAAGCGCTGAGATATGATTAAACCTTTCACCGCTTCGGTCTGGCTTTGCCAGTGCCTTGCGGAGCTCCCCTAATAGGGGCAACAACGACGACCGCCGCCAGTGGCGGATGAAGGGAGGAGTTGTTGGGGCCGCGGCCAGCAGGATGCAAGTGCAAGGCTTTGCACGAAGCAGATGCTGGGAGCCGCAACCCGGAATACATTAGAAACTATTTTAAGGAGGATTTTCCATGAAAAAGCGAATCCTTGCATTTCTGCTGGCGGTAAGCATTGCCGTGTCGATGCTGGTGCTGCCGGCATCGGCAGCGGGCAACGCCAACACGGCGGTCCAGCTGTCCATCACGCTGAACGCGATGGACAGCAGCCAGCAGGCTGCCCTGAACGCTGTGGTCACCCGCGGTGCGCTGGCCCGGATGCTGGTGTCCTACTCCACCTACCGCGAGAGCGTGGGCTCTCAGGGCACGGTGGGCACCCTGTTCACCGACCTGCCCGGCACTTCGCCCTATGCACCCTATGTCCGCATTGCGGTGCAGAACGGCTGGATGAACGGCTACACCGACGGCTCTTTCCGGCCCGACAATGCCGTGACGCTGGAAGAAGCGGTCACGGCCATCCTCAAGCTGATGGGCTATAAGATGACCGACCTGAGCGGCTCCTTCCCCAACGCACAGCTGAACAAGGCCAGTGAGCTGGGCCTGCGCAATCAGGTGGACCGCAGCCAGGGCGAGGTGCTCAACTACGAGGAGTGCGCCCTGCTGTTCTACAACGCCCTGACAGCCAACACCGCCAGCGGCAGTGCCTACGGCAGCAGCCTGGGCTTCACGGTCTCCAATGGCCAGGTGGATACCTCCAGCGTCATGCTCAAGAGCCTGAAGGGCCCCTTTGTGGCGGGCGATACGGTCCAGCTGCCCTTTGTTCCCAAGATGGTCTACCGCAACGATAAAGCGTCGGAATCTGCGGAGCTGAACAAATACGATGTGTATTATTACAGTGAGAGTTTACAGACATTGTGGGTCTACACCCGCCGCGCTGCTGGCCGCATCACGGCAGTTTCGCCCAGTGCCAGCGCCCCCACCAGTGTAACGGTGGCAGGCACCAGCTATACGCTGGGTTCCTCTTCGGTGGCCTCCCAGGTGTCCTCCCTCAACGGCGGCGGCGTGGGCGAGGTCGTCACCCTGCTGCTGGGCATGAACAATGAGGCTGCCGGGATCGTGACCGGCGAGGAAGCCGACAGTGTGTTCTACGGTGTCGTGCAGACCGCCACCCGCAGTCTGGTGGAAGAGAACGGCGCGGATGTTCTGCAGAAAGTCTCCGTCATGTGCACCGATGGCATTGCCCGCACTGTGAACGTGGACAAGAGCCTGAACTTTCCGCAGGGGTGGCTGGTAGAGATCAAGGTCACCCCGGAGGGCGAGAGCGTGGAACACATCGATGACCGCCGCGTCAACGGCACCATCAATACCAATGCCACTGCGCTGGGCGCTGCCGCCCTGGCCGACGATGTAGAGATTCTGGATACGACTTCGGAGGGTGTGGCTGGGACGGTTCGTCCCAGCCGCCTATCGGGGGTAACACTGAGTGACCTCGATGTCCGCTACTATACCGTCAACGATGCCGGACAGATCGACCGGCTCATCCTGAACGATGTGACCGGCGACCTGTGGAGCTACGGCGTGCTGGACGATGTGAAAAATCTGGCCATGAATTATTCTGACCTGAAGAGCCTCGTCACCAGCATTGCGGCGGGAGATTCCGCTTCCGGCACCACGACCACGACAGGCACCACCACCGGAGCGGCCACGGGCGGCACCGACAGCTCCGGCTCTACCTCGGATACCACCACCACTGTGACCGGTACCACGGCGGTAGATCGCCTGTCCAACCTGCTGGTGCCCACCACCAGCGAGATCCTGTGGGGCATCGTCTCGGGCGATATCCTGAGCACGGCCTGGCAGAAGCTGACCAGCAACACCGGCTCCCTGATGAGCATTGGCTTCCAGCAGATCGCGGAGATCACGGGCACCCCCTTCAAGCAGATCTTTAACTACATCGGCGGCGGGGCGACCTATATCTGCTACGTCAACGGCGCGGTGGCCAGCTACACCACGGCCATCAAGTATCCGGTGCTGGCGGGCGGCATTGCCGTGCGGCAGGAGACCACCGGCTCTGTCAAGGCCATGATGCAGCTGATGCCCCTGAAGGTCGACAAGGTCGGCGCGGCCTCGGTGCTCTCGGGCAATGAACGCTACGAGATGGCAGACAATGTGCAGGTCTACCTGTGGTACAAGGGCCAGTATTACCCCACCAAGCTGGCTCAGGTGGATGCGGACGGCTACCAGCTGACCGGCTGGTACGATAATTTCGGCTGCGCTGCCGGAAAAAAGGTCCGCGTCATCATTGCGGTCAAGAACGACTGATGCTTTATTACAGCGGCCTGAGCCGCACACTGCGGCAGCTGCGCTGGGTGCTTTACCCGCGCCGCTGCCCTTTTTGTGACCGGGTGCTGGGGAACCAGCCTGCCTGCCCGGACTGCGCCGATGGGCTGGCAGAGCTGCGCCGTGCACCCTCCATGCGGCTGCGCGGCTCCGAGCACTACCTGGGGCGGCTGGATGGGGCAGCCGCGCCCTACCGATACACCGACCTTGTCCGCCGCGCGGTGCTGCGAGCGAAATATCAGGGCGCGCCCTGGGCAGCTGTGGAGCTGGGCGTGGAGATGGCCCGCCTGCTCTTTGGCAGCGAGATCAGAATGTGCGGCTCTGAGCCCCTGCCCGAACCGGTGCCGGGCCTTGACAGAGGTTACGACTGCATCCTTCCGGTACCGGCCTCCAGCAAAAAGCGCGGCTACAATGTGCCGGAGCGGATGGCACAGCCCCTTGCCCGGGCGGTGGGCGTGCCGGTGGTCACGGACGCGCTGACCCGTGCCCGCTCTACCCGGCGGCAGGAGGGACTTTCCCTTGACGAGCGGCTGGCCAATGTGGCGGGTGCCTTCCGGGTGGCCCGGCCGGAGGTTGTGGAGGGAAAGCGCATCCTTCTGGTGGACGATGTCCTGACCACCGGAGCCACGGCCTCGGCCTGCGCGCAGGCTCTGCTGGATGCCGGTGCGCAGAGCGTGTTCGCTGTGGCGCTGGCTACGGTGGAGTTTCCGCAGCCGGTGGGCAGCACAACGGCCATTGCCGAAAATGAAGAAGAAATTTGAAAATAGTGCTTGACAAAACACCATTCTTCGGGTATACTGATTGAGCTGTGAGCGACAAGCTCAATCAAATGTCCGGGTGTAGCGCAGTTTTGGTAGCGCGCTTGAATGGGGTTCAAGAGGCCGTGAGTTCGATTCTCGCCACTCGGATTGGAACAAGACCGACGATTTCAAAAGAGATCGTCGGTCTTGATTTTTTTATTCGGCTGTTTCTGGTGCGCTGTCCCGGAGGGGCGGGTACCGCTGCAAGGAGGGTGAGTCTATGAATGCTGCACTGCGCCGGGATGCGGATGTGATCCTTCGTTCCAGCCTGAACGCTGTTCTGCCGGATGAGGCGGTGCGCCGCGCGCTGCGGGATCTCCGGCCCGGAAAGGGCCGGGTGCTTCTGGTGGCGGCGGGCAAGGCGGCCTGGCAGATGGCACACGCGGCGGTTGAAACGCTGGGCCGGGTGGATGGCGGCGTGGTCGTGACCAAGTACGGCCATGTGAAAGGTGAGTTCCCCGGGGTGACCTGCTATGAGGCGGGCCACCCGGTGCCGGATGAAAACGGTTTTGCGGCCACCCAAAAGGCGCTGGAGCTGGTGCGGGGGCTGACTGCCGGGGATACGGTGCTGTTCCTGCTTTCCGGCGGCGGCAGTGCGCTGTTCGAGCAGCCGCTCGTTCCCGGGGCAGAGCTGCAGGACATCACGAGCCAGCTGCTGGCCAGCGGGGCCGACATTGTGGAGATGAATACCATCCGCAAGCGGCTTTCCGGTGTGAAGGGCGGGCGGTTCGCGCAGCGCTGTGCCCCTGCGCAGGTGTTCAGCATCGTGCTGAGCGACATTCTGGGGGATCCGCTGGATATGATCGCCAGCGGCCCGGCGGTGCCGGATACCTCCACCTGCGCCCAGGCGCTTGCCGTTGCCGAAAAGTATCATCTGGTACTCTCAGCACAGGCCCGGGCCCTGCTGGCGCAGGAAACGCCCAAAACGCTGGACAATGTGACCACCCGGATCACCGGCAGCGTGCGGGAGCTTTGCCGTGCCGCGGCCAGTGCCTGCCGGAATCTGGGATATGAACCGGTTCTCCTGACCGACCAACTCTGCTGCGAAGCACGGGAAGCAGGCAGCTTTCTTGGCTCCATTGTCCGCACCCAGGCAGGGCAGGGGAAAAAGCTGGCCTACATCGCGGGCGGCGAGACCATCGTTCACCTGACCGGAAAAGGGCTTGGCGGAAGAAATCAGGAGCTGGCCCTTGCGGCTGCGCCTGCCATTGCCGGGCTGAACGCGGCGGTGTTCTCTGTGGGCAGCGATGGCACAGACGGCCCCACCGATGCCGCCGGCGGCTATGTGGATGGGGATACCCTTGCCGCGCTGGAGGCCGGGGGCTGGAGCGGATACGCTGCTTTGCAGAACAACGATTCCTACCACGCCCTGAAAGCAGTGGATGGCCTGATCATCACCGGGGCAACGGGCACCAATGTCAACGATGTGGCGGTGGCCCTGATCGGGGAAAAAACACCGCCTGTGAGCCCGGAAGTTTCCCCGGAGTGGTGATTGCATTCCTCCGTTGAGTATGTTATACTGAACAGCGAACTGAATAGAAAACAGCAGGTGCGTACCGCCCGCGGCTCTGGCCGGGGGCAGGCACGTTAAAAGGGAAGCGGGTGCAAATCCCGCACGATCTCGTCACTGTGATAAGGGAGTTTACCGCCAGGGTGCAGCTGCACCGGTCACTGGAATGTATGTTCCGGGAAGGCGGCGGTGGATGTTGAGCTTTCAGCCAGGAAACCTGCCCGCTGTTGGTACGGGGGCGCAAGCCCCAGATCACGAGGAATTGGTTGTACCCAAAAAGCCTGAAAAAACTGAAAAGGGCCTTTTTGCTTTGCCGTCCCGCAAGCAGAAAGGCCCCTTTTGTTTTGCCGGGAACTCTTTCCTGTACCTTCTGTTCAGCAAAAATCATGTTCAAAAACAGGAAAGGAACGAACAAAAATGAGAAAACGCACCATCCACAAAGCAGCGGCCGCTCTGACCGCTCTGGCCCTCTGCGCCGGTGTACTGACCGGCTGCGGCGGTGCCGCAAGCAGCACCACTGCTTCCAGCACGGCAGGATCTGCTGCCAGCAGCGAGGTTTCCGGCGAGGAGGCTGACGAATTGGCCGCAAAGAACGTTGCAGACCTGATCGATGCCATCTATGTGCAGGAGCGCACCGATGACACCGATGCCCAGTGTGAGGCCGCCAAGGCCGCATGGGATGCCCTGACCGATGCCCAGAAGGAGCTGGTCGAGGGCGAAGAGGCTGACCCTGACTACTTTGGCCGCGACACCGGCGATGCCTCCAAGGACGACAGCCGCAATCAGGACGACATCGGCGAGAATGAGCTGCTGGTGGTCTCCTTCGGCACCTCCTTCAACGACAGCCGAGTGAAGGATATCAAGGGCATCGAGGATGCGCTGCAGGCCGCTTATCCCGATTGGTCTGTCCGCCGCGCCTTCACCGCACAGATCATCATCAACCATGTTCAGGCCCGCGACGGCGAGAAGATCGACAATATGCAGCAGGCTCTGGACCGCGCTGTGGCCAACGGCGTGAAGAACCTGGTCGTCCAGCCCACCCACCTGATGCACGGTGCAGAGTACGACGAGATGATGGAGATGATCGACGAGTACAAGGACAAGTTCGAGAGCGTCGCCGTTGCTGAGCCCCTGCTGGGCGAGGTCGGTGCCGACGCTGCCGTCATCAACGCCGACAAGGAAGCTGTTGCCAAGGCCGTTACCGCTGCCGCTGTGAAGGATGCCGGTTTCGACAGTCTGGATGCCGCCGCTGAGGAGAAGGTTGCCTTCGTCTTTATGGGCCACGGCACCTCCCACACCGCAAAGGTGAGCTACAGCCAGATGCAGACCGCCATGCAGACCCTGGGCTACAGCAACGTATTCATCGGCACGGTGGAGGGTGAGCCTGAGGAGACCGCCTGCGAGAATGTCATCGAGGCTGTCAAGGCCGCCGGTTACACCAAGGTCATCCTGCGCCCCCTGATGGTCGTTGCCGGTGACCACGCCAACAACGATATGGCCGGTGCGGATGACGATTCCTGGCTGAGCCAGTTCCAGGCCTCCGGTGACTTCGCGTCCGTGGAGTGCCAGATCGCTGGTCTGGGTGAGATCGAGGACATCCAGCAGCGCTACATTGAGCACACCAAAGCCGCCATTGATTCCCTGAACGGCTAATATTCCGCATTCCAATGCCCGAAGGGAGAGATCTTTTCGGGCATTTTTTATGGAGAGCTTCCCCGCATGAGGAGAAACACTCCCATTTCAAATTCTGAATTTTTGAGGTATTTTGTTTATGCACTGCAAACAGTTTGTTTCCCTGTCCGTTGCTTCTCTGATGCTGGCCGCTGCTCTCACCGGCTGCGGCGGGGCTTCTTCCACTGCTTCCTCTGCTGTCAGCTCGGAAGCCGCTTCTGTCGTGAGCGCTGCCGCATCCGAGCCTGCCGAAGCCGCCCTGCCGGACGGCGTGTACACGGCTGAGTTCGACACCGACAGCGGCATGTTCCACGCCAACGAAGCCTGCAATGGCATGGGCACCCTGACCGTGGAGAACGGGCAGATGACCTTCCACGTCAGTCTGGCCTCCAAGAAGATCGTCAACCTGTACGTTGGCATGGCCGCCGATGCCGAGGCCAACAAGGCAGACTGGCTGCTGCCTACCACCGACACCGTCACCTACTCTGATGGCACCTCGGAGGAGGTCTACGGCTATGATATCCCCGTGGCCGCTGTGGACCAGGACTTCCAGCTGGCACTCCTCGGGACCAAGGGCAAGTGGTATGACCACACTGTGAGCATCCGCAATGCACAGCCCAAGGCTGAGGAGGCTGCCGAGACCCCTGCGGACGGTGAATACAGCGTGAATGTGACCCTGGAGGGCGGCTCTGGCCGTGCCACCGTGGAAAGCCCTGCCGCCCTGACCGTGGCGGACGGCAAAATGACCGCTGTCATCCTGTGGAGCAGCCCCAATTATGATTACATGATCGTGGATGGCGAGAAGTATCTGCCCACCAACACCGAGGGCAACTCCACCTTTGAGATCCCCGTTTCTGCACTGGACACCCCGCTGGCTGTCACTGCCGATACCGTAGCCATGAGCACCCCCCATGAGATCGAGTATACGCTGACCTTTGCGTTGAACTGATGAAACTGACGAGACAACAATTCCTGCGCGTTCTGCCTGTTACAGTACTGGCCCTGTCGGGTTGCGCCGCCTCCGAGACAGCGCCCGCCAGCACAGAAGAACTGGTCTTTGACCATGCCTGCCCGCTGGATTACGCCACACAGTTTACTGCAGACTGCTATGAGGGCGGCTATACCATGCTGACCCTGACCGAATCGGGGGAGCAGTTCCTTGTGACCCCGGAGGATGCCGCTGCGGTGGAGGGCCTGCCCGAGAGCGTGACGGTGCTGCGTCAGCCCATCCGGAACATCTACCTTGTCTCCACCTCGGTGATGGATCTGTTCCTCGCGCTGGATGGGCTGGACAGCGTGACCCTTTCCGGCACCCAGGCGGAGGGCTGGTATCTGGATGAGGCCAGAGCCGCCATGGAGGCCGGGCGCATTGCCTATGCGGGCAAGTACAGCGCCCCGGACTACGAAAAGATCCTTGCGGCCAACTGCGGCCTTGCCATCGAGAACACCATGATCTACCACACCCCGGAGGTCAAGGAGCAGCTGGAACGGTTCGGCATCCCGGTGCTGGTGGAGCGCTCCAGCTATGAGAGCGGCCCGCTGGCCCGGCTGGAATGGCTCAAGTTCTGGGGCATCCTGCTGGGGAAAGAGGAGCTGGCGGAACAGGAATTCGCCCGGCAGGTGGAGCGCCTTGCACCGCTGGCCGGGCAGGCTTCCACCGGCAAGCGCTGTGCCTTTTTCTCCATCACGGCCAACAACCTTGCCAATGTGCGCAAGGGCGGCGACTATGTGGCCCAGATGATCGAGATGGCGGGCGGTGATTATGTTTTTGCGGACCTGACCGACAACGGCAACAACCTTTCCACCATGAACCTGCCGCTGGAGGATTTTTACGCCGGTGCAAAGGATGCGGATGTGCTCCTTTACAACAGCACCATTGAGGGCGTGGTGCACACCACCGAGGAACTGGTGGCAAAATGCCCCCTGCTGGCCGAGTTCAAGGCCGTGCAGAGCGGCAGTGTCTGGTGCACCACCCAGAGCTTTTTCCAGCAGAGCATGGCGCTGGTCGATTTTGTGCTCGACCTGCACCGTGTCTTTACGGAGAACGACCCAGCCGACCTGCAATTTCTGAGGAAAGTAGAGTAACCTATGACCAGCAAAAAGCGCCTGATCCTTTCTTACGGCATCCTTGCCCTGCTGCTGGCGGTGCTGTTTGCCGCCAATCTGTTCTGGGGCAGTGTGTCCCTGACACCGGGGGCAGTGCTGGCGGCCCTGACCGGCCGCGGGCAGGACGCTTTGAGCGTGGGTATCATCACCCAGCTGCGCCTGCCCCGGGCCGTGATGGTGGTGCTGCTGGGGGCGGCGCTCTCGGCGGCGGGCTACCTGCTGCAGACCTTTTTTGCCAACCCCATTGCAGGGCCCTTTGTCATGGGCATTTCCAGCGGGGCCAAGCTGGCCGTGGCACTGGTCATGGTGGCTTTTCTGAACCATGGCCTGCTCACCAGCTCCCTTACCCTGATCACAGCCGCCTTTGCGGGGGCCATGGCCTCCATGGCCTTTGTGCTGGCGGTCTCCCGGCGGGTGCAGCGGATGAGCATCCTTGTTATCTGCGGCGTAATGATCGGCTACATCTGTTCGGCCGTTACGGAGTTTGTGGTGGCCTTTGCCCAGGACAGCAACATCGTCAACCTCCACAACTGGTCTCAGGGCAGCTTTTCCGGCATGACCTGGGGCAATGTGCGGGCGGCGGCGCTGGTGGTGCTGCCCGCTCTGGCGGCAGCATTCTGCCTTTCCAAGCCCATGGCCGCCTACCAGATGGGGGAGGCCTACGCCCGGAGCGTGGGCATCAATGTCAAAGCCTTTTCCCGGCTGCTGGTGCTGCTTTCCAGCCTGCTGGCCGCCTGTGTCACGGCCTTTGCGGGGCCCATCTCCTTTGTGGGCATCGCGGTGCCCCATCTGGTCAAGCAGCTGTTCGGCAGCGCAAGGCCGCTGGTGGTGCTGCCCGGGTGCTGCCTGGGCGGGGCGGCCTTCTGCCTGCTGTGCGACCTCATCGCCCGCAGCATGTTTGCCCCCACCGAGCTTTCGATCAGCGCCGTAACGGCAGTGTTTGGTGCACCGGTGGTCATCTGGCTGCTGGTGCGCCGGGGTCAGGAGGGTGTGCGATGAAATACCTCTGTGAAACGAAAGAGCTGGCCATCGGCTATGGCAGCGCGCCCCTTGCTTCCGACATCACGCTGGGGGCGGTGCCGGGGCAGATCCTGGCCCTCATCGGGCCAAACGGCGCGGGAAAATCCACCCTGCTCAAAACGCTGGCGGGCCAGCTGGCCCCCCTGGGCGGGGCTGTCCTGCTGGATGGCCGCAGCCTGACCGATTACACCGGCCCGGCCCGGGCCCGGAAGCTGGCCCTGATGCTGCCCCACACCCGCCGCACCGAGCTGACTTCCTGCTTTGAGTTTGCCGCTGCCGGGCGCATCCCCTATACCGGGCGGCTGGGCATCCTGTCCGATGCCGACCGGCAGGCCGTGCGGGACGCGCTGGAACTGGTGGGGGCTTCCCCTCTGGCGGGCCGGGATTTCAACTGCATCAGCGACGGCCAACGCCAGCGCGTTCTGCTGGCCCGTGCCATCTGCCAGCAGCCCGGAGTTCTGCTGCTGGACGAGCCGACCTCTTTTCTGGATGTCAAGGGCAAGATCGAGCTGCTGACCATCCTGCAGAAACTGGCCCATGAGCAGGGGCTGGCCGTGATCGTCAGCCTGCACGAGCTGGACATGGCGCAGAAGATCGCGGATGCGGTGGTCTGCGTGTTCCCGCACAGCGTTTCGGGGGTGCTGACCCCAAAGGAGGCCTTTGCCCCGGAGAACATCCGGGCGCTGTACAGCCTGACCAAGGAGCAGTACGAGGCCGTGTTCGGCCCGGAAAAGCCTGCCGGGCCAAAGTTTGAACATTACGTCCGCAGTGGGCAGAAGCTGCTCCGCTGCGGGTACACCACCGGCACCTGCGCGGCGCTGGGTGCAGCGGGGGCCGCGCGGCTCCTGCTCACCGGCCATGCCCCGGAGAGCGTTGCCCTGCGCACGCCGAAGGGCATCGTGGTGGAGGTGGCCCCGCTGTACTGCCGCCCCGCCGGAGCTGGTGCCGAATGCGCTATTGAGAAGGACGGCGGGGATGATGTGGATGTGACCACCGGCCTGCCCGTGATCGCCGCCGTAGAATTGCTGCCCGATACCACCGAGATCCGCATCTCCGGCGGCAAGGGCGTGGGCCGGGTGACCAAGGCCGGGCTGGACCAGCCGGTGGGGGAAGCTGCCATCAACCATGTGCCCCGGCAGATGATTGCTGAGGCCCTGCAAAGGGAAGCCGAGAGCGCCTGCTACACCGGCGGCTTTGCCGTGACCATCTCCATCGAGGGCGGGGAAGAGGTGGCAAAGCGCACCTTCAACCCCCACATCGGGGTCGAGGGCGGGCTTTCGGTGCTGGGAACCAGCGGCATTGTGGAGCCCATGAGCCAGCAGGCGATCCTGGATACCATCCAGCTGGAAATGAATCAGGCCGCTCTCCGGGCGGGCAGCCCCAGGCGGCTCATCCTGGCCCCCGGCAATTACGGGCTGGATTATCTGCACGAAACATACCCGGAGTTTCACGCTGTTCCGGTGGTGAAAACCTCAAACTTTATCGGTGACACGCTGGATATGGCTGCTGCGGCCCGCTTTGAAGAGGTGCTTCTGGTGGGCCATGTGGGCAAGCTGGTCAAGGTGGCGGGCGGTATTATGAACACCCATTCCCACACTGCTGACTGCCGCACCGAGCTGTTCTGCACCCATGCGGCGCTCTGCGGCGCTTCCCGGGAAGTCTGCGCCGCCCTGATGAACGCTGCCACCACCGATGCCTGTCTGGAACTCCTGGACAGCGCCGGCCTGCGGGCCCCGGTGCTGGAAAGCCTGCTGCGGGCAGTCCAGCTCCACCTTGACCGGCGGGCCTGCGGAGCGTTCCGGGTGGGGGCGGTGCTGTTTTCCAACCAGCACGGCCCGCTGGGAGCCACCGACACTGCCGCACAACTGCTGAACGAATGGAAGGAGCATTGAGATGGTACATTTTGTAGGCGCAGGCCCCGGCGCACCTGACCTCATCACCCGGCGGGGCGCGGCCCTGCTGCAGGAAGCCGACTGCATCATTTATGCGGGCAGTCTGGTCAACCCGGCTCTGCTGGGGCTGGCGAAGCCGGAGTGCGCTGTTTACAACAGCGCCGAGATGACGTTGGAACAGGTGCTGGACGTGATGCGCCGGGTGGAAGCCGCAGGCGGGACCACCGTGCGGCTCCACACCGGCGACCCCTGCCTGTATGGGGCCATCCGGGAGCAGATGGACGCACTGGATGCGGACGGCATCCCCTACGATGATACCCCCGGCGTGTCCAGCTTTTGCGGGGCGGCGGCAGCGCTGAACGCCGAGTACACCCTGCCCACCATCAGCCAGACCGTGATCATCACCCGGATGGAGGGGCGCACCCCGGTGCCGGAAAAGGAGAAGCTGGCCAGCCTTGCCGCCCATGGAGCAACCATGGTGATCTTCCTCTCCATCGGCCTCATCGACAAGGTGCAGCAGGCCCTGCTGGCAGGCGGAGCCTACACGCCGGAGACTCCTGCCGCCGTGGTCTACAAGGCCAGCTGGCCGGAGCAGAAGGTGGTGCGCTGCACCGTGGGCACGCTGGCCGGGAGCACTCGCGCCAACGGCATCACCAAAACAGCGCTCATCGTGGTGGGGGAGTTTCTGGGCACCCGGTATGAGCGGAGCAAGCTCTACGACCCAACCTTTACGACGGAGTTCCGCAAGGGGGCAGACCAGTGATCCGCGCCTATCTCGCCTTTACGGAAAAAGGACTGGCGCTGGCCAAAAAGCTGGCCGGTGCCCTGCCCGGCACCGTAGACCGCTGCGGCCATGGCGGGCCCGGCCTTGCCGATTGGGCTGCAGAGCAGTTCGCCCATGCGGATGCCCTGATCTTTGTGGGGGCTGTGGGCATTGCGGTGCGGGCCATTGCGCCCCACTGCCGGAACAAGGCGGTGGACCCTGCCGTGGTGGTGCTGGACGAGTGCGGCCATTTTGCGGTGCCGATCCTTTCGGGCCATCTGGGCGGGGCCAACGATCTGGCCCGGGCGCTGGCGGCGGTCTGTGGTGCGGTGCCGGTCATTACCACGGCCACCGATGCCAACGGGGTGTTTGCCGTGGATGCGTGGGCCAGGCACCAGAACTGCGCCGTGCTGGAGCCGGAGCGCATCAAGCGCGTCAGCAGCAGGCTGCTGGCTGGCGGGCCGGTGGGGTATCGGTCGGAATTCCCCATCGCCGGGCAGGCCCCTGCCGGGGTGGTCCCGGCGGGGGAGGCAGAGCGCGCCGACTTTGCCCTGACCCTTTTCCCGGCGGGCGATGCGCTGCACCTGATCCCGAAGATCGGTGTGCTGGGCATCGGGTGCAGGCGGGGGACCAGCGCTGCACAGCTGGAAGCGGCCTTTGCACAGTTCTGCGCGGCCCATGGCCTTGCAGCAGTGTGCATCACGGCGGCAGCCAGCATCGACCTGAAAGCCCATGAGCCGGGCCTGCTGGAATTTTGCAGAATCCACGGCTGGCCGGTGCAGTTCTATTCTGCCGCACAGCTGCAGAACGCCCCCGGGCAGTTCACACCTTCGGTCTTTGTTCGGAGCGTGACCGGTGTGGACAATGTCTGCGAGCGGGCGGCGGTGCTGGCGGCAGGCGGCACGATCATTCTTCCCAAACAGGCGGGCAACGGCGTGACCTTTGCGCTGGCGCTTCGTCCCTTTGCCCCGGATTGGAGGTGGCAGGATGCCTAATGTTGTTTTTGTTGTCGGGCTTGGGCCCGGGAATCCCCGGTTCCTGACCGCACAGGCGCAGAGCGCCTTAACGCAAGCCGAGGTACTGTGCGGCTATACGGTCTATCTGGATCTGGTGCGCCCCTACTTCCCGGACAAGCTCTATTATTCCACCGGCATGACCAAGGAGATCGACCGCTGCCGCTGGGCGCTGGAAACGGCCCGGAGCGGCAGGGCGGTGGCGCTGGTCTGCTCGGGAGATGCCGGGGTCTACGGCATGGCAAGCCCTCTGCTGGAACTGGCCGAGCACTTCCCGGATGTGACGGTGGAGGTGGTGCCCGGCCTGACCGCCGCCCTGAGCGGCGGTGCGGTGCTGGGTGCCCCGCTGGCCCACGATTTCTGTGTGCTCTCCCTCTCTGACCGGCTTACGCCGTGGGAGGTCATTGAGCGGCGGCTGGCGGCAGCAGCCATGGGGGATTTCTGCATCGCGCTGTACAACCCCTCCTCCAAGGGGCGGCCGGACTATCTGGCGCGGGCGGTGCGCATCCTGCTGGCAAACGGCAAAGCACCCGGAACGGTCTGCGGCATTGTGCGGAACATTGGCCGGGAGGGGCAGGAAAGCCGCGTTCTGACGCTGGCTGCGCTGGAAACCACCCCGGTGGATATGTTCACCACCGTGTTTGTCGGCAACGCCCAGACCCGCCAGCTGAGCGGGCGGATGGTCACGCCGCGGGGGTACCGCGCATGAGGGCCGTGGTGTTCAGCGGCACCACCGAGGGCCGCATGTTTTCAAAGCAGCTGGCCGCACTGGGGGCCGAGGTACTGGTCAGCGTGGCCACCCCGCTGGGGGCTGAGGAACAGGGCGAAAGGTCCGGCATCACCGTCCACTGCGGGCGGCTGACCCCGGAGGAGATGACCGCCCTGCTGCAGGGGGCTGACCTCTGTGTGGATGCGACCCATCCGTATGCCGTGGAGGCCACCCGAAACATCCGGGCAGCCTGCAAAACAGCGGGCACGGAGTACCGCCGCCTGCTCCGACCCGAAAGCCCGCTGCCTGCCGGGAGCATGGTGTTTGCCTCTGCGGCCCATGCGGCGGGATTTCTGGCCCGGACGCAGGGAAATGTCCTGCTTGCCACCGGGGCCAAGGAGCTTTCTGCCTTTGCTGTGCTGGAACCGGCACGGCTTTTTCCCCGTGTCCTGCCCACCCGGGAGGGCATTGCCGCCTGCGAGGGGGCAGATATCCCCCATAAGAACATCATCGCCATGCAGGGGCCGTTCTCCTATGCGCTGAACCGGGCACTGATGGAGCAGTTTGCCATCCGCTTCCTCGTTACCAAAGATGGCGGCGCGGCGGGCGGCTTTGAAGAAAAAGCCCGGGCAGCGCAGGATACCGGGGCACAGCTCATCGTCATCCGCCGCCCGGCCGAGCAGGGCGAAACGGCGGAACAGATCCTGACACATTGTAAGGAGATGCTGCAATGATCACACTCATCGGGATGGGGTCGGGCACGCCGGAAAGCCTGACCGCGCAGGGCCTTGCCGCCCTGCAGAACGCCGGACTGATCCTGGGGGCAAAGCGCCTGCTGGAACAGCTGCCGCAGGGCTGCACGGAACACCGGAAGGCCCTGTATCAGCCTGAGGATGTCCTTGCCGCGCTGGCGGCTGACCCGGAGGTGGATGCTGCCCTTGTGTACAGCGGCGACACCGGGTTTTACTCCGGTGCGGCCCAGCTGCTGCCGATGCTGCGGGCCTTTGGCATCTCCTGCCGGGTGCTGCCGGGGCTTTCCAGCGTTCAGCTGCTGGCCGCTGCGGTGGGCCGCTCCTGGCAGGAGTGGAAGCTGGTCTCGGCCCACGGCTGTGCCTGCGACCCGGTGGCCGAATGCCTGACGGCCGGGGGAAAGCCTGTGTTTTTCCTGACCGGCGGGGCAGAAACGCCTGCTTCCCTCTGCGGCCGGCTGGCTGCCGCTGGGCTGGGCGATGCCCATGTGCTGGTGGGCGAAGAGCTGGGCCGGGCAGAGGAGAAGATCCTGTTCGGCACGGCGCAGGAGTTTGCGCAAAAGCAGTTTGCAAGCCTGAGCGTTCTGCTTGTGGAGCATCTTCCTCAGCCGCCCCGGCGGGTGCCCGGCTTCCCGGATGAAGCCTTCCACAGGGGAGAGGTGCCCATGACCAAGCAGGAGGTGCGGGCGGCGGCGCTGGCCAAGCTGGCCGTGCAGCCCGGCGATACCCTGTGGGATGTGGGGGCGGGCACCGGCAGCGTGAGCGTGGAACTGGCACTGGCTGCACCCCGGGGGCATGTGTATGCCGTGGAGTGTGACCCGGAGGCCTGCGGGCTCATCCGGCAGAACCGGGAAACGTTCCACGCCTGCAACCTGACACTGGTGGAGGGCCGCGCCCCCGCCGCGCTGGCTGATCTGCCCGCCCCGGATGCCGTGTTCATCGGCGGGACCAAGGGGGGCATGGAGGCTGTGGTGGACACGGTGCTTGCCCGGAATCCGAACGCCCGCATCTGCATCTCTGCCATTGCGCTGGAAACGCTGAGCGCCGCCGTGGCCGCACTGACTGCCCACGGCCTTGCTGCGGAGGTGACGCAGATCGCGGTCAGCCGCACCCGGCCTGCGGGCAGGCTCCACCTGCTGATGGCCAATAACCCCATCTTCCTTATCACAGGAGAACGCAAATGATCCAATTTCTTGTGGCCGCACCCTGTTCCGGCAGCGGCAAAACCACACTGACCTGCGCTCTGCTGGCGGCGCTCAAGCGGCGGGGGCAGGACCCCTGCTCCTTCAAGAGCGGGCCGGACTATATCGACCCCATGTTTCACCGGGCCGTGCTGGGGGTGGAGAGCCATAACCTCGACCTGTTTTTCTCCGCGCCGGAGACCGTGCGCGCGCTCTATGCGCAGGCCGCAGCCGGGCATGGGGCAGCTGTGTGCGAGGGTGCCATGGGCTTTTACGATGGACTGGGCGGCGTGAGTGATACCGCCAGTGCCTGGCATCTGGCCGATACGCTGGGCCTGCCGGTGCTGCTGGTGGTCCAGCCCAGAGGGGCCAGCCTGACGCTGGCGGCCCAGATCAACGGGCTGAAGCAGTTCCGCACCCCCAGCCATCTGGCGGGCATCCTGCTCAATGACTGCGCCCCCCATTTATATGCTCTGCTGGCTCCCATGCTGGAACGGGAGACCGGCCTGCCGGTGCTGGGCTATCTGCCTCACCTGCCGGATGCCGCCCTTGAGAGCCGCCACTTAGGCCTGAAAACTGCCGGGGAGATCGCGGACTTACAGCAGAAGATCAGCCGGATGGCCGATGCGCTGGTGGTGGATTGGGAAAAGCTTTTTGCCCTGACCGAAGGCGCAGCGCCTTTGGTGCACACAGATAGGCTCCCCCTTGCGGGAGAGCTGCCGCCCCAGGGAGCAGAGGAACAGCGCCCCCGCGTTTCCATTGCCGTTGCAAGGGATGCGGCGTTTTGCTTCACCTACGCCGAAACGCTGGAAGCACTGGAGCGGGCGGGGGCGGAGCTCTGCTGGTTCAGCCCCTTGCAGGACCCCGCCCTGCCGGAGCAGATCGGCGGGCTCTATCTGCCCGGCGGCTACCCGGAGTTGTATGCCGGGCAGTTGAGCGCGAACCGCTCCATGCTGGCCTCTGTGCGCCGGGCTGTGGAGCGCGGCCTGCCCACGGTGGCCGAGTGCGGGGGCTTTCTCTATCTGGGCCAGAGCCTGGAGGATGCCAGCGGGGAACGCTGGCCCATGGCAGGCGTTCTGCCGGGGCAGGGCTTCCGGGTGGGGCGGCTGGTGCGGTTTGGATACGCAACATTGACTGCCCACGCCGACAGTATGCTGTTCCGCGCCGGGGAGCGTCTGCCCGTGCACGAGTTCCACCACTGGGATTCCACAGACAACGGCAACGGCTTTACCGCCGCAAAGCCCAACGGAAAGCAATGGGACTGCGGCTTTGCAAATGAGCATTTCTATGCGGGCTTTCCGCATTTGTATTGGGCGGGCACGGCCCTGCCCCGGCGGTTCGTGGATGCCGCCGCACACTATCATCAAGAGGAACAGGACCAATGACAGAGCTTGAACTGAAACAGCTTCTTTCCAAGATCACCCGGCCGGACGAGACCGCCCGCACCGCCGCACACGCCCACTGGGCCAGCCTGGCCAAGCCGCTGGGCGGGCTGGGCAGGCTGGAGACCATGCTGGAGGATGCCGCCGCCCTGACCGGTACGGCAGAGCTGGCGTTTTCCCGCCGGGCCGTGCTGGTGCTCTGCGCCGACAACGGCGTGGTGGCGCAGGGCGTGAGCCAGACGGACCAGAGCGTGACCCGGGCCGTGGCCGAGAACCTTGCCGCCCGGCGCACCAGTGTCTGCCAGATGGCAAAAACGGCCCGCTGCGAAGTGGTGCCTGTGGACCTTGGCATGGCCGGGGAGCCGGTGCCCGGAGTGCAGAACTGCCGCATTGCCGCCGGGACGGCGGATTTCACCACTGGCCCTGCCATGACCCGCCAGCAGGCGGTGGATGCCATTGCGGCGGGCATGGGGCTTGTCCGGGCGCAGAAGGCGGCGGGGATGCAGCTGCTGGCCACGGGGGAGATGGGCATTGGCAACACCACCACCTCCAGCGCCGTGGCTGCTGTTCTGCTGGGTCAGCCCGTGGAGCGGATGACAGGCCGTGGCGCGGGCCTTTCCGACGCGGGGCTTGCCCGCAAGCTGGATGCCATCCGGCGGGGCATTGCGCGGAATCGGCCCGATGCCGCTGACCCTCTGGATGTGCTTTCCAAGCTGGGCGGGTTCGACATCGCCGGGCTGTGCGGTGTTTTTCTGGGCGGCGCGCTGGAAGGCCTGCCCGTGCTGATGGATGGCTTCATCAGCGGGGTGGCGGCGCTGTGCGCGGTGCGGCTCTGCCCCGCCGCAGAAAAGGCCGTGTTTGCCAGCCACTGCTCCACCGAACCGGCAGCAAGGCTGGTGCTGGAGGCGCTGGGCAAAGCGCCCCTGCTCACCGCCGGGCTCCATCTCGGCGAGGGCACTGGAGCGGTGGCAAGCATCCCGCTGTGGGATATGGCGCTGGCCGTTTACCGCGATTGCTATTCTTTCACGGAGGGCGGCATCACGCCGTACAACCCCCAATGCTGACGCTGATATTGGGCGGTGCCGCCAGCGGCAAGAGCGGGTATGCCGAGAGCCTGGTGCTGAAAACCGCACTCCCGCGCTATTACATCGCCACCATGCAGGTGTGGGATGCCGAGTGTGCCGCCCGGGTGGAAAAGCACCGGAGGATGCGGGCGGCAAAGCAGTTTGAGACCGTGGAGTGTCCCCTGCATCTGGAGAACATCCATCTGCCTGCCCGGGGAACTGCGCTGTTGGAGGATCTGGGCAACCTGACCGCCAACGAGCTCTACGACCCCGCCGGGGCGGGAGAAAATGCCGCTTCGGCCATTTTGGAAGGACTGGACCAATTGGCCGGACAATGCGCGCACCTCATCGTGGTCTCCAACGAGGTGTTCGGCGGTGGTGCTGACTACGCAGGCGACACCGGGCGCTACCTGAAAGCGCTGGCGCAGGTGAACAATGCCCTTGCCGCCCGGGCTGACCATGTGGTGCGGGTGGTGTGCGGCATCCCGGTCTACTATAAAGGAGTGGAAAAATGATTGGATTGCAGACCATTGCAGTGGCCTTTGCCATGTTTTCGGCCCTGCCGGTGCCGCAGTTCGCGTGGAACCAGAAAAACATGCGGTATGCCATGTGTGCTTTCCCGCTCATCGGGGTGGTCATTGGCGGGCTGTGGTGCCTGTGCGGCGCTCTGCCCCTGCCGATGCCCGCAAAGGCGGCGGGGTTCTGCCTGATCCCGGTCTGGGTCACGGGCGGCATCCATCTGGATGGCTATGCCGACACCTGCGATGCCCTTTCCAGCTATGGCGACCGGGAAAAGAAGCTGGAGATCCTCAAAGACCCCCACTGCGGTGCCTTTGCGGTGATCCGGCTGTGCAGTTATTTTGCGGCCTACCTTGCCCTTTGCGCCTGCGTGGACTTTACGCCCCGGGTGGGCCTGTGCTGGACACTGGCCCTTGTGCTGGAACGGGCCCTCTCGGGCCTGGCCGTGGCATCGTTCCCGATGGCAAAGAACACCGGCCTTGCCCACACCTTTGCCACGGCGGCGGATCGAACTACTGTCCACCGGGTGCTGATGGTGCTGACCGCTCTGCTCAGCGCCGCCCTGCTGGCACTGGGCGGCTGGGCGCTGGTGCTGGCGGCGTTGCTGGTGTTTGCACGCTATCATGTTGTTTCGGACAAGCAGTTTGGCGGCATCACCGGCGATCTGGCCGGGTGGTTTTTGCAGAAAGCCGAGCTGTGGATGCTGGCGGCGCTGTGTGCCTGCCAGTGGGGAGGACTGTTATGATCTTTATCACCGGGCCGCTGTACAGCGGCAAGCGCACCTTTGCCCAGCGCCTGCCCGGCACCCGCATTGCGGAGGTGCAGGCCCTGGCCGCAGAGGCTGAGGATCTGGAAAAGCTTGCGGAGGAGCTCTCCGCTTATGATATCGTGATGGCCACCGAGGTGGGCGGCGGCGTGGTGCCCATGGACGCAGGGGAGCGGGCCGCCCGGGAAGCCGCCGGGCGGCTGGCCTGCCTGCTGGCGGCCCGGGCCGGGTGCGTGGTGCAGATGTTCTGCGGCATCCCCACAGTATTGAAAGGAGAACTGCCCCCATGCTGATCTATCTTCTGCGCCACGGCCTGACGGCCTACAACGCCGAAAAGCGCTATCAGGGCCAGCGGGATATCCCCCTGTGCCCAGCGGGCCGCGCCCAGCTGCGGCAGGCGGACCTCCGGCCGGAAACGGTCTATATCACCCCGCTCTGCCGCACCCGGCAGACCGCTGAGGTGCTCTTCCCGGGTGCAAGGCTCGTGGAGGTGAAAGACCTGCAGGAGATGTGCTTCGGCAGCTTTGAGGGCCGCAATTTCATTGAGATGGAGCACGACCCGGATTATCTGGCCTGGGTGAACGCCAACTGCGAAAGCCCCTGCCCGGACGGCGAGACCAAGGCTGTTTTTTCGGAGCGGGTGTGCAGGGCCTTTGCCGCACTGGTGGACAAGGCCCTTGCCGATGGGGAAGAGACACTGGTCATTCTGGCCCACGGCGGCACCCAGATGGCTGCCATGGAGCGCTACGCCCTGCCCCATGCGGATTATTACCACTGGTGCGCCCCCAACGCGGGCGGCTACGTTCTGGATGCAGGAGATTGGGCGGAGCAGCGGGTGCTGCACCTGCTGAAAACTGTGCAGTACACTAAGGAGGATGCCCGATGATCGAATACGCAGTACTCGGCGGTTTTGTGCTGGACTGCCTCTTTGGCGACCCGGCCTGGCTGCCCCACCCGGTGGTGTACATGGGCAAGGCCATCTCGGCGCTGGAAAAGCGCCTGCGGGCCCGCCTGCCCAAAACGCCTCAGGGGGAACTGCTGGGCGGTGCCATTGTGGCCTTCTGCCTGCCGGTGGGCACCTTTCTGCTGACGAGCCTTGTCTGCCTGGGAGCTGCCCGCATCAGCCCGTGGCTGGGGCTGGCCGTCCAGATGTTCTGGTGCGGGCAGGCACTGGCCGCAAAGGGGCTGGCGCAGGAGAGCACCAATGTCTACCGGGAACTGGTCAAGCCCGACCTGCCTGCCGCCCGCAGGGCGGTCAGCCGCATCGTGGGGCGGGACACCCAGGATCTGACGCTGGAGGGTGTGACCAGGGCCGCTGTGGAGACGGTGGCCGAAAACGCCAGCGACGGCGTGATCGCGCCCTTGCTCTATATGCTCATCGGCGGGGCACCGCTGGCCCTGACCTACAAGGTCATCAACACGATGGACAGTATGCTGGGCTACAAAAACGAAAAATACCTCTACTTTGGCCGCATCCCGGCCAAGCTGGACGATGCGGCAAATTACCTTCCCAGCCGCCTTGCCGCCCTGCTGTGGGTGGCTGCCGCGGCCTTTACGCACAATGACGCAAAAGGGGCGTGGAAGATCTGGCGGCGGGACCGCCGCAACCACGCCAGCCCCAACAGCGCCCAGACCGAGAGCGCCTGCGCCGGTGCGCTGGGGGTGCAGCTGGCCGGGCCCGCCTATTACTTTGGCGAATACTACGCCAAGCCCACCATCGGCGATCCGCTGCGCCCCATTGAACCGGAGGATATCCTGCGTGCCAACCGGATGATGTACGTGGCAAGCGCCCTTGCACTGGCGTGGGGCGTGGCAATACGGGCTATTTTGTAACGACCTCGCCCTCACAGTCATGCTTTGCATGACAGCTCCCCCAAAGGGGGAGCCAAGAGCTGGGATCCAGAACCATCCAGGAAAAGGAGAACGAAGATGCAACTAGTACATGGCGGCGATTGGGCCGGTTACCGGGCCGAGTTTGGGCGGGATGCGCTGGATTTTTCGGCCAACGTCAGCCCGCTGGGCCTGCCGGAAGGGGTGGCCCGGGCCATCACGGCGGCATTGCCCACGGCCGACCGCTACCCCGACCCCCTGTGCCGGGAACTGCGGGCAAAGCTGGCGCTTCATGAGGGCGTGCCGGCGGAGCAGATCCTCTGCGGCAATGGGGCGGCAGACCTTATCTTCCGGCTGGTCTGGGCTAGAAAGCCCCGCCGGGCGCTGGTCACCGCACCCACCTTTGCGGAGTATGCCACTGCTTTGGAAAGTGTCGGCTGCACGGTGGAACGCTTCTTTTTGCGGGAGCAGGAGGACTTTGCGGTCACGGATGCGTTCTGTGCGGCCATCCGCCCGGGGGTGGATATGGTGTTTCTCTGCCAGCCCAACAATCCCACCGGCCAGCTGACGGCCCTGCCGCTGGTGGAGCAGATCCTCCACCGCTGCGCGGCGTGCGGCACCCTGCTGGTGGTGGACGAATGCTTCCTTGATTTCCTGCCCGACCATGCCCTGCACACGGCAAAAGGCCTGCTGGGAGAGGGAGATCTGGTCATCCTGAAAGCCTTCACCAAGCTCTACGGCATGGCGGGCGTGCGGCTGGGCTATGCCCTGAGTGCCGACACGGCGCTGCTGGAACAGATGCAGGCCTGCGGCCAGCCCTGGGGCGTGTCCAGTCTGGCGCAGGCGGCGGGCCTTGCCGCGCTGGAGGAGACAGCGTATGTGGAAAAGGTCCGGGCCCTCATTGCCGAACAGCGGCCCCGCCTGACGGCCGGGCTGCGGGCGCTGGGCCTGCGGGTGCTGGACGGCAGGGCAAATTACCTGCTGTTTCAGGCCCCGGAGACGCTGGGAGAAGCCCTGCGGCAAAGGGGTGCTGTGCTGCGCAGTTGTGCGAACTACCCCGGGCTGGGCCCCGGCTGGTACCGCACCGCTGTGCGCACCAGGCCTGAAAACGAACAGCTTTTGAAACTTCTTGCGGAGGTGCTGGAATGAGCAAGGCAAAGTGCATCATGGTGCAGGGAACCATGAGCGGTGCAGGCAAAAGCCTGCTGTGCGCCGCCCTCTGCCGCATTTTTGCGCAGGACGGTTACCGCGTGGCTCCCTTCAAGAGCCAGAACATGGCGCTGAACAGCTTTGTCACCCGGGATGGGCTGGAAATGGGTCGGGCACAGGTGGTGCAGGCGCAGGCCGCAGGCATCGAGCCGGATGTGCGGATGAACCCCATCCTGCTCAAGCCCAGCAGTGACGTGGGCAGTCAGGTCATCGTGAACGGCGAGGTGCGGGGCCAGATGCCCGCCGCCGCCTATTTCAAGATGAAAAGAGCGCTCATCCCGGAGATCCTCTCGGCCTACAACAGTCTGGCCGAAACCGTGGACATCATCGTCATCGAGGGGGCCGGAAGCCCGGCGGAGATCAACCTGAAGGCAGACGATATCGTCAACATGGGCCTTGCCCGGCTGGTGGATGCCCCCGTTCTGCTGGCGGGAGACATCGACCGGGGCGGTGTGTTTGCCCAGCTGTACGGCACGGTGGCGCTGCTGGAGCCAGAGGAGCGCGCCCGTATCAAGGGGCTGCTCATCAATAAATTCCGCGGCGATGTGGAGATCCTGCGCCCCGGCCTTGCTATGCTGGAAGAAAAAACGCAGCTGCCGGTGCTGGGGGTCGTGCCCTACCTGAAGGTGGACATTGAGGACGAGGATTCCCTTTCCACCCGGCTGGATGCGGGCAAAACGGTCCACCCGCTGGATGCGGCCATCCTCCGCCTGCCGCATATCTCCAACTTTACCGATTTCATGCCGCTGGAGCAGCACCCGCTGCTGGGCGTGCGGTATGTGCAGAATACCCGCCAGTTGGGCACACCGGATCTCGTCATCCTGCCCGGCACCAAGAACACAGTGGATGACCTGCTCTGGCTGCGGCAGTCCGGGCTGGAAGCAGCCCTGTTGAAGCTGGCGGCCAACGGCACGCCGGTGCTGGGGGTCTGCGGCGGGTATCAGATGCTGGGCGAGACGCTTGCCGACCCTGAGGGCACGGAGAGCGGTACGGTGCAGACCGTGCGGGGGCTGGGGCTGCTGCCCACCCACACGGTCTTTACCGGCCAGAAGCACCGCACCCAGGACACTGCCGCCGTGACCGCCGCCCCCTTTGCGGGTGCGGCCCTGACTGGATATCAGATCCACACCGGCCGCACCGAGGTGCAGGGGGTGCCCTTCTGCACACTGGCAGACGGCACACCCGAGGGCTGCGTGCAGGACAATGTGTTCGGCACCTACCTGCACGGCCTGTTTGATACCGGGGAGCTCACCGAGAAGCTGGTGGCCCTGCTCTGCCGGCGCAAGGGCATTGCGCCGGACAGCGCGGCCCTCATCCCGATGGAGCAGTACCGCCAGCAGCAGTTTGACCTGCTGGCCGATGGCGTGCGCGGCGCGCTGGATCTGGATGCCGTTTACGCGGCTATGGGGTTGGAGAACCCGCGGAGGAATGCACAATGATCCCACAACATCATCTGCCCGCCGACATTGAGCGGACAAGCCTTTCCATCATCACGGCAGAGCTGGAAGTGTTGGGCCTGACCCCGCCGCCCGAGACTGCCGCTGTGGTCAAGCGGGTCATCCACACCACCGCCGACTTTGACTATGCGAAAAATCTGCGCTTTACGCCGGGGGCTGTGGCGGCAGGTGTGGCCGCCCTGCGGGCCGAAACTCCCATCATCACCGACACCAACATGGCGCTTTCGGGCATTTCCAAGCCTGCCCTTGCCCGGCTGGGCGGCAGTGCCCTCTGCTATATGGCGGACCCCGAGGTGGCGCGGATCGCAGCCGAGACCGGAACCACCCGGGCAGTGGCCTCCATGCACCGCGCGGCGCAGGAGCACCCCGGGGCCATCCTTGCGGTGGGGAATGCCCCCACCGCCCTGCTGACCATTGTGGAAGAGATCGAGGCCGGGCTGCGGCCTGCCCTGGTCATCGCCGTGCCGGTGGGGTTTGTGAATGTGGTGGAAAGCAAGGAGACGCTGTTTGCTGCCTGTGCAGCCCACGGCGTGCCTGCCATCGCGGCCATGGGCCGCAAGGGCGGAAGCACCGTGGCCGCCGCAGTCTGCAACGCCCTGGTCTACTCCGCTGCCGAGATGCTGGACCCTGCGGCAAGAGGGTGGAAATAGGGCGGAACCGGTGAAAACGCCCCTTTTTACGCTTTTGCTTGACTTTTTGGCAGAAACAAGGTATCGTTTATCTGTATGACGATTGATATATGAGTTGAAGCTTTGCGTGAAAAAGGAAACATTATGGCACAGACGATTTTAGAAGAAAAGAAGAAATCACGGCTGATGACAGAGGGCAGCATCTGGAAGAGCATCCTGCTCTTCTCGGTGCCGCTGATCCTGGGCAACATGCTGCAGCAGCTGTACAACACCGCCGATTCCATCATCGTGGGCAACTTTGTGGGCAGCAACGCGCTGGCAGCCGTCGGCTCCAGCGGCTCGCCCATCTTCTTGCTCATCGGGTTCAGCCAGGGCATTGCCGTGGGTGCCGGTGTCGTGGTGTCCCAGTTTCTGGGAGCCAAGGACAGGGAGGGCGCGCACACTGCGGTGCACACCTCGCTGGCCCTTTCGGCCATTCTGGGTGCGATCCTGACCGTGTGCGGCATTGCCGTCAGCCGTGCCCTGCTCACCGCCATGAACACCCCCGCAGAGGTGCTGGAGGATGCGGTGCTCTATATGCGGCTCTATTTTGGCGGTGTGCTGTTCAGCGTGGTGTATAACATGGCGGCCGGTATCCTGAACGCCGCCGGCAACTCCAAGCGGAGCCTGCTTTACCTGGGCGTTGCCTCCATCACCAACATCGTCCTCGACCTTGTTCTGATCGCCGGATGCAAGATGGGCGTGGCCGGTGCGGCCATTGCCACCGATATCAGCCAGCTGGTGTCCTGTGTGCTCTCCCTGCGCTTTCTGATGCGGGTGGAGGACGATTACCGCGTGACGGCAAAGGAAGTGCGCGTGCACAAAAAGATGGCGGTCCGCATCATCAAGGTGGGCCTGCCCACCGGTATCCAGAACATGGTCATCTCCCTTTCCAATGTGCTGGTGCAGGTCAGCGTCAACGGCTATGGTGCCGCTGCCATGGCAGGCTTTGCCGCCTATATGAAGGTGGATGGCTTCAACATTCTGCCTGTGCTGAGCTTCAGCATGGCGGCCACCACCTTTGTGGGCCAGAACTTTGGTGCGGGCAAGATCGACCGTGTCAAAAAGGGCACCTTTGTCACCCTGGGCATGTGCATCGTTTACACCATCCTGACCGGCATCCTGCTGCTCGTCTTCCAGGATTCCATCATGCACCTGTTCACCGGCGATGAAACGGTCATTGCCTACGGCAAGATCTGTATGCTCTATTTCTGCCCCTTCTACTGGATGCTGGGCATCCTGCAGGGCCTTGCCGGTACGGTGCGCGGCACCGGCAAGAGCGTGCCGCCCATGGTGGTGCTGCTGATCTCCCTGTGCCTGTTCCGTATTGTCTGGATCCAGTTTGCCCTGCCCCTGTTTGCAGGCATTGAGGGTGTGCTGTTGGTCTACCCGGTGTCCTGGGCTGTGGGTGCAGTGTTGATGGTGCTCTACGCCTGGAAGGGCAAATGGATGCAGCTGCCGGAAGCAATTTCGTAAATCAAGCGCACCCGATCCCCCGGTAAAAGCGCATTTTATACAAAAAGTGACGTATGAATGCGTAAAAATATTCGGGGGGGGGGGTAAAAATCTGCGAAAATCAGTTGATTTCTGCCGAAAAATGCCGTATACTGAATTATAGTTTCAAATCGAACGACGGACTTCGGCAAAAGGGGCTGATAAGATGGAGCGCACACAGGCAGAGGCTTTTGAACAGTATATTCGGGATCTGCGCGTTGTGCGCTCGATCTCCCGGCCCAGCTTTCCGGAGGGCAAGGCTCCCGCTGCCGTGCTGGAAGAGATCCAGACCAACGCGCTGAGATGCAACACCCTGATGCGGCAGAATGAGGCACTGCTGGCGCAGTTTGTCTACGACCGCGACCCTGCCTCCCTGACCGAAGAGGATATCCAGGGACTGAGTGCCTTTGCAGGCAGGCTGTTCAACTATGCGAACAGCGAGGATATGGGCGTGGCGTTCAAGGTGCATCAGCTGCTGCTGGCAGCGGCCCGCAGCCGGAAAGACGTGCCCATGATCGTCAGGGAGCTGTACTACACAGGCATCACCCTGCATTATATGAACGTCCGGGATGAGGGAACTGGCATCAACCTGTTGGGAGATGCGATCCAGGTCTATTTTACGGAAGCTGCTGAATACATGTCACGGTATGAACAGCTGGACAGGAATACCCGGCAGTATCTCATCCGCTGTGTGGGCAACACCCGGCTGGGGATGTCCCGCGGCACCCATGCGGAAAGCTGCCGGTATCTGGAGCGGTTCCGCCGCGCAATGGACATCATCCAGTCTGCGCATTACCATGCACTGGATCCGGAGTTCCCCTGGGAAAGCTACATCTATTCCATGCACATGGACCGCATGACCCTGCTGACCCATCTGCGGCAGGAGGAGGATCCCGAGGTGGCGCAGCAGGTGCTGGAATCGGCGGAATACATCTGGACGCACAAGAAGAAACACAAGGGCCCGGATGCGCGCCTGCAGAACTGGCGGGTGCCCTATTTTTACGCCGCTGCCCGCTACCATGCCGGGGTGGGCAGCCTGGAAGACGTGGTCAAGATCCTTCTGGAATCGGCGGGAAGCGTGGCGCAGGATGATTATTCTGCCGAGGCCATCAACCGGAAGCTGGTTCTGGCGGCCTATCTCTCGGTCTATGCAGAACGTCTGGACGAGGCGGGAGCACAGAGGTATCGTGCAACCGTGGAGCAGGTACGCCGTTCTGCGGATCAGTATCTGGAACAGATGCCGGCCAGCCAGTATCCCCGTGTGGTAAACTCTGCCGCCTGGGAGTTGAGCAAGATCAACACCAGCTCAGATGAAACGGCGAACCGCCGGATGCTGGGCAGTATCCTGGCCGGGCACAAGCCGACCTATGTCCACTCGCTGATGGTGGCAGAGCTGACCCGTGCCCTGCTGCGGCGGCAGATCGAGACAAGGCCCGAAACACTGGTGGGCCTGCTGGGCTGCAGGAGTGCGGCCGAAGTGCAGGCCCGGCGGGAAGAGCTCTGCCAGACGGCCTATGAGTGCGGCCTGTACCACGACCTTGGCAAGTGTGCCGTTCTGATGTACATCGACAACAACGCCCGCCGCCTGCTGGATGAGGAGTTTTTCTGCATCCAGAGCCATCCAAGGACCGGCGCTGACATTCTGAATAGAATGGGCTGCGGAAGAACGCTGGCCCTGGCGGCGCTCTATCACCACTGCTATTACAACGGCAAGGGCGGATATCCCAATGATGTACCCTCCTGCCCGCCGGAGATCAAGGGAATCGTGGATGCGCTGAGCGTGGCAGACTCGCTGGATGCCGCCACCGATAATATCGGTCGGTGCTACAACCTTGCCAAGCCCTTCCGCACGCTGCTGGAAGAGCTGCGGGCCCAGAGCGGCACCCGCTATGCGCCCAATGTGGTCGCCCTGTTCGAGGATGAGCGTTTCTGCCAACAGCTGGCAGAGAACACGGATGCCGAGCGCAAAAGGGTGTATCTGCAGGTGTATCACGCCGGAAGTGAAGAAAAATAAACGACCCTCTCTATCATTGCTTCGCAGTGCCACCTCCCAAAAAAGGGAGCGGGCATACGTCAGCGTGATAGAGAGGGTCGTTCTTTTTGTTTAAGTCAGGATGAAGCTTTCCCAGTCCACCCTGCCGGTGCAGTTCAGCCGGGGTACTTAGCCACTTCCAACAATTCCTCCGCCCGGCGGACCTGTTCCGCCGTGGGGGGAACAGCATCGGGCAGGGGATAGGAGATGCCCAGCTTCTGCCACTTGAACAGCCCCAGCGTGTGGTAGGGGAGAACCTCCACCCGCTGCACCGTTTTCAGGCTGCGGATGAAGTCTGCGGTCCTGCGCAGGCCCTCCTCGTCATCGGTGAGGCCGGGCACCAGCACATGCCGGATCCAGAGCGGAACGCCCAGATCGGAAATATGCCGTGCCATGGCTAAGATGTTGGCATTGTCCCTGCCGGTAAGCTGACGGTGCTTCTCCGGGTCGATCTCCTTGAGATCCAGGATGACCAGACTGGTGGAAGCCATCAGGGTATCGAAGGCGGCCAGGTAGGCGGGGTCATCGGGCTGGAACGGCTGACCGGCCGTGTCCAGCGCGGTGTGTACCCCCTTGGCGCGCGCCAGCTGGAAGAATTTTGTCAAGAAGTCCATCTGCCGCAGCGGCTCGCCGCCGCTGACGGTGATGCCGCCCTTCTTGCCCCAGTAATTGCGGTAGCGCCAGACGTGCTGGAACAGCTTCTCCGGAGACCATTCCGTGCCGCCCTCAGCGCTCCACGTTTCGGGGTTGTGGCAGTATTTGCAGCGCAGGGCACAGCCCTGCAGAAAGACAACGAACCGGACACCCGGCCCGTCCACCGAGCCGAAGCTTTCCAGCGAGTGGACGAGACCGACAGGGTCACAGTGCGGCATGGCAGGTACGGGAGATCACGTCCATCTGCTGCTCGCGGGTCAGGTCGATGAACTTGACCGCATAGCCGGAGACGCGGATGGTGAAGTTGGCGTATTCTTCCTTTTCGGGGTGCTCCATGGCATCCAGCAGCTTTTCCTTGCCGAACACGTTCACGTTCAGGTGGTGTGCACCCTGATCGAAGTAGCCGTCCAGCACCTGCACCAGGTTCTCCTTGCGCTCCTCCTCGCTGTGGCCCAGAGCCTCGGGGTTGATGGTCTGGGTGTTGGAGATGCCGTCCAGAGCCCAGTGGTAGGGCAGCTTGGCAACAGAGTTCAGGGAAGCCAGCAGGCCGTTCTGCTCCGCACCGTAGCTGGGGTTTGCACCGGGTGCAAAGGGGGTAAAGGCGGCACGGCCATCGGGCAGAGCACCGGTGTACTTGCCGTACACCACGTTGGAGGTAATGGTCAGGATGGAGGTGGTAGCCTCGGAGTTGCGGTAGGTGTGGCGCTTCTTGATCATCTCCAGGAAGGTGCGCAGCAGCCAAACGCCGATCTCATCGGCACGGTCGTCATCGTTGCCGTACTTGGGGAAGTCGCCCTCCACCTCATAGCCGGTGGCCAGGCCGGTCTCGTCGCGCACGACCTTGACCTTGGCGTACTTGATGGCG
>UMKB01037044.1_pt1 | contig 35968 bp, 25 predicted proteins | sample 1966171 | NCBI WGS metagenome assembly UMKB01 (sample SAMEA4836164, study PRJEB28245) | human gut metagenome | biome: gut microbiome; material: fecal sample | place: Denmark | collected 2008 | reverse complement strand
CAGCCTCGACGGCCTTGACGGCGGCTTCAAAGACACCGGTGTGGCCCACCATGTCGCAATTGGCGAAGTTCACGATGTAGAAATCAGCGCGATCCTCGTTAATGGCAGCGACGAGCTTCTCAGTGACCTCGGGGGCGCTCATCTCAGGCTTGAGGTCGTAGGTAGCGACCTTGGGGCTCGGCACGAGCACACGCTCCTCGCCGGGCTTGGGCTCCTCGATGCCGCCGTTCAAGAAGAACGTCACGTGAGCGTACTTCTCGGTCTCGGCGGTATGAAGCTGCTTCAGGCCGTTCTCGGCGATGACATCGGCCAAAACCTCCTGCGGGAAGGTCTTGGGGAATGCGACCTCGACGTTAAAGGTGGGGTCGTACTCGGTGAGGGTCACGAAGTGGGAAAGCTTCGGGGCAACCTCACGCGTGAAGCCGTCGAAGTCGGCCTCCGTGAACGCGCGGGTCATCTGACGAGCGCGATCGGGACGGAAGTTGAAGAAGATGACGGCGTCGCCATCGGCTACGCCCTCGTTCTTGCAGGCAAACGGCTTGACGAACTCATCACCGCGGTCGTCGGCGGCGTAAGAGGCCTCGATGCCAGCATGGGCGCTGGCCTCACCGTCGAACGGCTTGGTGATGACGTCGTAGGCGAGCTGGATGCGCTCCCAGCGGTTATCGCGGTCCATGGCGTAATAACGGCCCGAAACGGTGGCGACGCGGGCATCGCAGCCGTTGTTCTCGGAGACGTCGGCCAGGAAAGCGGAGAACTCATCGATGTAGCCCAGACCGCTCTTGGGGTCGACATCGCGACCGTCCATGAAGGCATGAACGCGAATGCACTTGACACCGCGCTTGGCGGCCATCTTAACGAGAGCCTCGGCATGGGCCATAGAGGAGTGAACGCCACCCGGGGAAACAAGGCCCATGAGGTGCAGGGTCTTGCCGGAAGCCTTTACATCGTCCATTGCGGCGACAAGGACCTCGTTGTGCTCGAGCGAGCCATCCTTGCAAGCGTTGTTGATACGAGAGAGCTCCTGGAACACGATGCGACCAGCACCGATGTTGAGGTGACCCACCTCGGAGTTACCCATCTGGCCGTCGGGAAGACCCACGTCCTCACCGGATGCACCGAGCGTGGTGTGGGGGTACTTCTCGTACAGAGAATCCAGGAACGGATGCTTGGCGCACGCAACGGCGTTCTCGTCGTTAGCAGGAGCCAGGCCGCAGCCGTCCATGATAACCAGCAGTGCAGGAAGATGACGATTTGCCATGTTCACTACTCGCCTGCCTTAACGACCATCTGGGAGAAGTCCTCGGCCTTAAGCGAAGCGCCGCCCACGAGGGCACCGTCGACGTCGGGCTTTGCCACAAGCTCGGCAATGTTGCCGGGCTTAGCGGAGCCGCCATACAGCACGCGAATGCCATCGGCGAGCTCGGCACCGAACATCTCGACGAGAGTCTCACGGATAGCGCCGCAGACCTCCTGAGCATCGTCGGCGGTAGCAGTCTTGCCGGTACCGATGGCCCAGATGGGCTCATAGGCAACGACGAGCTGAGCAGGGTCGGTGATATCGAGACCATCGAGACCGGCCTTGACCTGGTTCACAACGTGCTCGACATAGGTGCCGGCCTCGCGAACCTCAAGGGACTCGCCGCAGCAGAAGACGGGAACGATGCCAGCGGCAACGAGGGCCTTGGCCTTCTTGTTCTCATCCTCGTCGGTCTCGTGGAAATAGTCGCGACGCTCGGAGTGACCGATGATGCAGTAGGTGCAGCCAGCGGACTTGAGCATGTCGCAGGAGGACTCGCCGGTGTAGGCGCCCTTCTCCTCCCAGTACACGTTCTGAGCGCCCAGGGCGATCGGAGCGGCCTGGATACGGTCGTGCACGGTGGTGATGTCGATGGTCGGCGGGCAGACGAGGACCTCGACGCCAGCGGGAACCTCAGGCAGAGCCTGGGCCAGCTCGTCGGCGAGCTTGGCGGCAGCGGCAACGTCGTTATTCATCTTCCAGTTGCCGGCGATAAGGGTGGTGCGGTTACTCGGCATCGTTCAGCGCCTCCACTCCAGGAAGGGGCTTACCCTCGACGAGCTGCATGGAAGCGCCGCCGCCGGTGGAAATAAAGGTCATCTTGTCGGCCAGGCCAAACTTGTTGACAGCAGCCACGGAGTCGCCGCCGCCGATGACGGAATCGCAGTCCTGGTTCGCAGCGATGGCCTCGGCAATAGCCTTGGTACCATGGGCGAACTTGTCCATCTCGAACACGCCGCAGGGGCCGTTCCAGAAGACGGTCTTGGCCTTAGCGATAGCGTCTGCAAAGAGCTTCTCGGTCTCGGGGCCGATGTCAAGGCCCTCCCAGCCGTCAGCGATCTCGCCGGTCTTGGCAACCTGGGTGTTTGCGTCCTCAGAGAAGGCGTCAGCGGTCACGTTGTCAACGGGAAGCAGGAACTCGACGCCGTTCTTCTTGGCCTTGTCGAGCATCTCGAGAGCGCGGTCGCACCAGTCGTCCTCGCACAGGGAGTTGCCGATGTGGCCACCCTGAGCCTTGGAGAAGGTGTAGGCCATGCCGCCGCCGACGATGACGGTGTCAGCGGAGTCGAGCAGACGATCGATCACGCCGATCTTGTCGGAAACCTTGGAGCCGCCGAGGATGGCGACGAAGGGGCGCTTGGGCTCGGAGAACAGGCCACCAAGCGTGGAGACCTCCTTCTCCAGCAGGAAGCCAGCAACTGCCGGGATGTAGGCAGCCGGGCCCACGACGGAACCCTGGGCGCGGTGAGCAGTGCCAAAGGCGTCGAGGACAAAGATGTCGCCATAAGAAGCGAGAGTCTTGGCGATCTCGGGATCGTTCTTCTTCTCGCGCTTGTCGAAGCGGACGTTCTCGAGCACGAGGATCTTGCCCGGCTCAAGAGCGGCAACGGCGTCAGCGGCCTTCTGGCCATAGGTGTCGTCAACAAAGGCGACATCGAAACCGGAGAGCTCGGCGAGCTTGGCGGCAACCGGAGCGAGCGAGAGCTCGGGCTGGGGGCCATCGCCCTTGGGACGACCAAGGTGGCTCATGAGGATAACGCGAGCATTGTGCTCAACGAGGTATTTAATGGTGGGCAGAGCAGCGACGATACGAGTGGTGTCGCCAACGACGCCGTCCTTCAGGGGCACATTGAAGTCAACGCGGCACAAAACGCGCTTGCCGTCGACATCGATGTCGCGAACAGTCTTCTTGGTGAAAGCCATCTGCCTTCTACCTTTCTCTTCAAAATCGCGCCGTTCGGCACGAAATAAAAAGGCGCGGCCTCGAGGCATGAAGCCACAGGGCCGCGCCTCACCTGACGCTACTTACGTAAAGTATCGAAGCTCAACTTAAGCAACGAACTTCTCGAAGTACTTGATGGTGCGGACCATCTGGGAGGTGTAGGAGTTCTCGTTGTCGTACCAAGAGGTGACCTGGACGAGGGACTGGCCGTTGCCGAGGTCCTGGACCATGGTCTGGGTGGCGTCGAAGATGGAGCCGTGGGTCTCGCCAACGATGTCGCGGGAAACAATCTCGTCCTCGTTGTAGCCAAAGGTCTCGGGGATGGTCTCAGCATAAGCCTTCATAGCAGCGTTGACCTCCTCGACGGTGACGGTCTTGTCGACGACAGCATAGAGGTTGGTGAGGGAGCCCGTCGGGGTCGGGACGCGCTGGGCGGCACCGATCAGCTTGCCGTTGAGCTCGGGGAGAACCAGGCCGATAGCCTTAGCAGCACCGGTGGAGTTCGGGACGATGTTCTCGGAGCAGGCGCGGGAACGACGCTTGTTGCCCTTGCGCTGCGGGCCGTCGAGCGGCATCTGGTCGCCGGTGAAGGCGTGAATGGTGGTCATGATGCCGGAGACGATGGGAGCGAAGTCGTTCAGACCCTTAGCCATCGGAGCGAGGCAGTTGGTGGTGCAGGAAGCAGCGGAGATGATGTTGTCATCAGCGGTGAGCGTCTCATGGTTGACGTTGTAAACGATGGTGGGAAGGTCGCTGCCGGCCGGAGCGGAGATGACGACCTTCTTGGCGCCAGCGTTGATGTGGGCCTGAGCCTTCTCCTTGCTGGTGTAGAAACCGGTGCACTCGAGCACGACGTCAACGTCGAGGTCGCCCCAAGGAAGGTTGTTGGCGTCGGCCTCCTTGTAGATCTTGATGGTCTTGCCATCGACGGTGATGGAATCCTCACCGGCGACGACCTCGTGATCGCGGCTGTAGTTGCCCTGCGTAGAATCGTACTTCAGCAGGTAAGCGAGCATATCGGGAGAGGTGAGGTCGTTGATAGCAACGATCTCGGAGCCCTCATGACCGAACATCTGACGGAATGCCAGACGACCGATGCGACCGAAGCCGTTGATAGCAACCTTTACTGCCATGCGTGTCTCCTTTCGTTAGGCCCCGCAGGCTCTTTTGCCTGCCGCTCGGGCCCACAAACTAACCACTCACTGAATATACCTTTTTTCAATCACGGTAGTAGCGTCATTGGCGAGATTCCGCTTTTTTCATTACTTTGAAGCGTTTCAACATCGCGAAATCCATACAGAGCACGCTAATCTACTGTGTTTTGCCTGATGAATCGGCAACGAGCTTCTCCAAACGAAGCACACGATGATACAGCGCCGATTTTGAAAGCGGCGGCCGAGCGGCCTGCCCGAGGTCGCGAAGAGACAGATCGGGATGAGCCTCGCGCAAGTCGCAGAAATCGGCAAGCGCGTGCGGCAAATTGTCTCTCAGCCCCAGTCGCTTCAACTGTTCGATGAGCTCAAGCTGGCGCTGCGCCGCGCCGGCACTCCTGCCCTGGTTGGCAAGCTCGGCATTCACCAGTCGATTCACGTCGTTTTTAACCGACTTCATAGCGCGCACGTCCTCGATATCCTCGACGCAGCGACGCGCGCCCACGATATGCAGAAGATTGCGCACGTCCTCGGCGCTCTTAACGTACACGGCATAGCTCGACCGACGACGGTTCACGCGCGCACGGATGCCCACCTGGCAAATCAAATCGGCCAGGGCATAGGCGAACTGCTCGCCCGTCACGGCGATCTCAAGATGAAAGTCGCCGCGGGGATCGGCCACGAAGCCGCCCGCAATCAGCGCACCGCGAATATAGGCAAGGCGGCAGCAATCGCGCGCCACCGCATGGTGCGGAATGCCCGCCACCAGATTTCCCTGGCGATCGAGAATCCCCAACAGAACAAGGGCTTTTTCAAGATCAGGCTGATCGGGCAAAACGATGAGATAGTTGCGCACACGATGCAATACGGATTTGCGCACCGTGAACTCGGTCTTGAGCTTCAAGATCTTATGGGTAAGGCCGATCATGGTGCGAGCGACAGCACCGGTTTCGGTTGCAACCTGCAGACGATAGCCTCCGGAGCCGGCAACAAGCGTTCCACAAACGCGCGCGAGCGCGGCAAGCGTCGCCAAATCGCAGTATTCACAGGAAGGCTCGCAGCGCGCGAGCTCATCTCTCACCTCAGCGGTAAACGACATGGCGCCTCCTCTGGAAAAGAGAGGGGACACAAGGGCTATCCATTTGACAGAGCATCGTGATACTTACACCTAACTTGCTGTGTTCGCACGCGGAAGATCGCGGTGGGAAATGCTCACGTGATATTGCTGACGCTCAAGATAGCGCGCCGTCGCCTCGGCAATCGCCACGGAACGGTGCTGCCCGCCCGTGCAGCCAACGGCGATGGAAAGCTGAGGTTTTCCTTCTGCAACGTAGCCCGGCATCACGGCATCCAGCAGGCGAAACCATGCATCCAAAAATTCCTTGGTCTTAGGATGCTCGAGCACGAAGGAAGACACCTTGGAATCCAGGCCCGTCATCGTGCGCATCTCGGGATCGTAATAGGGGTTGGGCAGGAAGCGAACATCGATCATAAGATCGGCCTCAACCGGCAGGCCGTGCTTGAACCCAAAAGAAAAGACATGCACGTCCATAAGCTGCTGGTCGGGAATCTCTGAGAAGGCCATGCGCAGCTTGTTACGCAGACTGGAGGTACGCATGCGGCTTGTATCGATCACCATGTCGGCACGGTCTTTGATGCTCTCGAGCTGCACGCGCTCGCGCTGAATGGCGTCGACAGTCGATTCGCCGGGCATAACGAGAGGATGACGACGACGATTCTCACTGTAACGACGAATCAGCACCTCATCGGAAGCGTCGAGGAATACAATCTTGCAGCTCATCTCATGGTCCTCGAGCGTGCGGATCGTATCCAGCAGCTCATCGAACAAGCCCTGGCTTCGCAGGTCGCAGGTGACCGCCAGATGACGCCCGATGCCCGCGTTGATGCCCACGAGCTCCGCCAATTGCAAGATAAGGCGCGGGGGCAAATTGTCGATGCAGAAATAGCCCATATCCTCAAAGACATGCATCGCCTGCGTGCGGCCAGACCCTGCCATGCCGGTGATAATCACAATGTCCGGTATGCGATCGGCAAGTTCCTGCGCGGTAATATCATCTCTCGCGGGCATAAGAGCGCCTCCCTGTTGATTCCAACTATCGACCAGTATAGCAAGGTGCCACAAAAGCAACGGCGCTTACGTGCGGCGAGCTTATGCCTCTCGCTCTTGCTCGTCTCTCCCCCACGCGCGCAGCGTGTCGTAGACCGCCTGAGCGACGTCAGCGGGAATGCCTCGCACCTGGGCGATCTCGTCGGCACTCGCGGCACGCAGCCGCTTCATGGAACCAAAGTGACGCATGATGGCCTTTTTGCGCGTAGGTCCCACGCCTTCCACCTCATCAAGAATCGAAACCGTCATCGCCTTGTCGCGCAGCTCGCGATGGAAGGTGATGGCAAAGCGATGGGATTCATCGCGCACCTGCTTAATGAGATAGAGCGAGGCAGAACCCGTGGGAAGCACCACCGGCGTATCGTCCCAAGGCACGAAGACCTCCTCGTCGGCCTTAGCAAGGCCGCAAACGGGAATGTCGAGACCCAGCGCTTCGAGCTGATTCATAGCAGCCGTGAGCTGCGGCTTTCCGCCGTCGACCACAAGCAAGTCGGGCCGCGACCCAAAGCGTTCGTCCGCCATACGCTCGGGCGCGTAGCGACGCCCCAGCACCTCGGACATCGACACGAAGTCGTTTGCCTCTTCAAGCTCCGCCCGAATCTTGAAGCGTCGATATTGGCTTTTGTCGGCGTGTCCGTTAGTGAATACCACCATTGATGCCACCGTGAACTTGCCATGAATGGTCGAGATATCGAAGCATTCGATACGAAGCGGCGGCGCATCGAGCGCAAGCGCGCTTTCCAGCTGCAGCAATGCTTGGTTGGTGCGGTCATCGGAATATCCGGTGCGCATCATATAGCGCATGAGGGCATGGCGGGCATTGCGCACGCACATCTCCATCAGCCGATGCTTCTCGCCGCGTTGAGGACGATGGAGGACGCATTTGCGGCCGCGCTTTTGACTCAGCCACTCGCTAATAACCGGGGCGTCTTCCACATCGCAGGCAACATCGACCTCTGCGGGAATATCCGAGGTCTCGTCGTAGTAGCGCTTGACGAATCCCGAGACGAGCTCCTCCTCGTCCACGTCAAGGCCCTTATCCAAAATGAATTCGCATGTACGAACCGTACGGCCCTCGCGCACCACAAAAACGCAGGCACCCGCGATAGTCTCTTCACGGTAGAAACCGATCAGGTCGATGTCCACGCTTGTGGGGAACACCACCTGCTGACGATCATCAAGGCCATTGATAACCTCAAGGCGGCGTTTGATACGCCCAGCGCGCTCGAAGTCGAGCTCGGCAGCGGCTTGCGCCATGTCGCCTTTGAGCTCATCGATCAGCTCACGGCGCTTGCCGGAAAGAAAACGCTCTACGCGGCGAACATTCTTGGCATACTCTTCGCGTCCAATCATGCCTGCGCAGACACCCGGGCCGCGGCCCACATGGTAATCAAAGCAAGGACGGCCCTTCTCGGCGCAAACAAGCTCAATAACATCGCTGTCGGCGGGATGCTTCTCGAGCAGACGGCGCACATGTTTCCATCCCGCGCAGGAAGCATTGCAGATGGGCACAACCTTGCGCAGGGTATCGATCATTTCGCGTGCGGCACGCGCATCCGTATAGGGGCCAAAGTAGCGCGTGCCCGCCCGATGGCGTTCACGCGTGTACTTGATAGCGGGAAAGGCATCGCCATGTGTGACGGCGATATAGGGGTAGCTCTTGTCGTCCTTGAAGTCGACATTAAAATACGGGTGATACTGCTCGATAAGATTGCGCTCCAAAACGAGCGCCTCGTGCTCGCTTTGGACCACCACGTAATCAAATGACGCCACAAGCTGCATCATAAGGGGAATCTTTTGGCGGTCATCGCTCAGCGTCACGTACTGCTTCATGCGCGCGCGAAGGTTTTTGGCCTTGCCCACATAGATGACTTCACCGGCAGCATCTTTCCATAGATAGCAACCTGGATCGGTCGGGACATGCGCCACCTGCTCGGCAAGCGAAGGCGCGCCGTTGGCAGACGCGCTCACATGCTCATGCGCAGCTCGCACATCAAGCGAGGAGGAGATACGCGGACGCGCCGCGCCGGCATCCGGCTCAGACATAGGCTACGCGTTCTTGCCGGAGCCCATAAAACGATCGAACTTCTGCACCTGGTGCATAAACGTCACGCGCGCATAGAGCTTATGGGCAAAGGTGTCGCGGGGATTATCGTACGGATAGCCGGTGTGGCCGCTGCGATACATGTCCAAGACCTCGTCACGCAGCTCCGGGTTGGAAACATGACGCTCGATGACCTTTTTGGGCACGCAGGTGTACAGGGTGTCGCCATAGGCTTCCTGATAAGGAATCTCACGATGCAAAATGTACTCGTCTACAAGCAGACGGGCGATGTTCGCGCCGCCCTGGGCCACGTAGTACGTGTTGCGACCGGGACGCGTATTGATTTCGAAGAACTTGTAGGAGCCGTCGCGCGCATCGTATTTAATATCGAAGTTGCCAAAACCGCGATAGCCAACGTGCTTGCAAAAGCGCTTGGCGTCCTCGATGATGCGATCGACGCGCTCGGGCAAGATGCACATCGGGTTGCCGATGCGCGCCGGGGAGTGGTCCTGAAGCACCACACGACCGCCGGACACGACGCGCACATCGCCCGAGGCATCGGAAAACGTCGTAAGGGAACGCAAGGCGTCGTCGTCGCCGGGGATGAAATCTTGGACAACGAGCTCGCGGTCGTAGCCCGCCTCGCGAAGCAGGTCAAAGATGCGCAGCAGGTCATCGGGCGTCTGGACCTCATAGACCTTCTCCTTGCCTGGGAAATCCATCAGGTCATAGCGGGCGGAGTTGGAAGGCTTCGCGATAAGCGGATAGGTGAAGGACTCGGCATCGATCACAACATTCGGGTCCGCGCAATCGAACGTCCAGGTTTTGGGATAGTCGATACCCAGCTCCTCGCAGATCGCATAGAAACGTTCCTTCTGCGTGATGTCATCGAGCAACTCAAAATCGTTATACGGAACAGCAAACCACTGGGAAAGCTCTTCCTTGTTTTGGGAGAGAATGCGCGCATGCCAATCGGCGCTGCCAAAGATGATGGCGACCTTGCCAGCCGCCGCGAGTTCGGCACCGAGCTTGCGCAGGAAGTCCATGATCGCATCGTCTCCCTGCCCCATGGCGGGAACAACGCGATAATCAACCAGGTTGCTCGAGGAGGTGACTTTGACGTCAACAGCCGAGATGACCATCGTCTTCACGCCATACGCCTCATGGAAGCAGCGGGCAAAGCCATAGGACATAATCTCTCCGCCAAGGGCGACGGGGACCAGGCGAGCCGAAAGATCGGATTCGGTGAGCTGGGAAGTATCAATCATGAGTGCACCAATCAAAAGAGCGGGATGGAACAAGAAAGGATTAGCGAAGGCGTGAACGCAGCGCCTTAAGGCGGACAAGCGTGCCATAGAAGCCGCCGCGCACGGGAAGATCGCGGTCGGGCGCGATCATGCGCACGCCATCCTTGGCAAACTTCGTCTTGAACGTGTTGAGATTGAGGGTCTCGGGCGCAAACTCGCTGCCGATGCCCATCTGATCGTACTCAGTGCACCCCATGCGGGAGAGCTCACAGCACTCAAAATAGATAAGGCGATCGGTTGCGAGGAAACGCGCGTCGCACGAGCGCGATGCGCCATAGTAGCGCGTTGCACGCGTGCCGGAGATAGTGGCGATGGTCCAGGTAATGACCTGGTCTCCGTCGCGACCGGCGAACAGGCGGCAGTGCTCAGGACCCAAGATGCGCAGCATGCTGCGGTAATCCTCGATCGGGGCGGGCGAGAACCCGTCGCGCTTGCCGGTCTCGACCATAACCTCATAGTACTCATCAAAGGATTTCTGCGCGCGATCGGTCTCATCGCTAAAGGTAAGCGTGCACTCGCGCAACGCCTTGCGCACATCACGACGGCCGCGCGGCTTCATGCGCGCAAGAATCTCATCATCGCCCCCCGTGAGGTCGATGATCACCGTGGTGTCGTAAGGGAGAGTGGAAAGGCAGCGTCGCGTGGCGGGAAGATCGTGCTTCACCGCAAGGCGGCAAAACACCTGGCGACGGTCCTCGGCGTGAACAAATGCGCGCAGGGCTTCAAGCGCAGCTGCCTCCGTCTCGGCCGTGGGCTCCTCGACCCAAATGGGGCCATGGTGCGCACGCAGGTAGCGATACCCATGGGTCTCGTACTGAGCAAAACAAATTGCAGCAATGGTTATGCCTTCGTCCTCGATGACGGCATAACCCCATGGACTGCGGCCAGGAATCGTCGACTCGAATTCCAACCAAACGGGAAGCTGCTCAACGGGAATCGCCACGCCAAGCGCGGCGAGTTTCTCTTCATATGCTTCGCGGGACAGCTTCTTAACCTGCATCATCACAGCTCCGTTGAATCCGGATTCATATACTCAAGCGCTTAAGTATATCTGTTGACGGCATGCGCCGGCTTGGTGCCCGCCAGCTTCTACGAAGAGACCACGCGTCTAACCACCTCGGCAACCTCTGTCGCCTGCGTCGCGCCCTCATTGGTGGGAAGCGTCGCCAGACAGGCCACCATGCGATCGCACACGGCAAGGTTCGAACGATCGCTGGGAACATGGTAGGCAAACTCATCCAAAACGCCGGGACCGAGCTCAGGGCGGTACCAGCAGCTGGTATAATGCCCCGCCGCGCAGCACTCCTCGATAATCCGGTCTGCCGTAGCGGTATCGCGCACGACAATGGGAAACTTGAGAAGCGGCTGGCCGAGCTGCGTCGAGACGGGAACCTCCACGCCAGGCATGTCGGCAAAAAGGCGACAGTATGCCCGCGTCGCCTCGACGCGCAGACGCTCGTCGCCATCGAGGCGATCGAACGCAGCGCGAGCTTGTTCACAAACATGGTCACTCGGGCGCATGGGCGCGTAAGAAAGCTCGCCTCGCTGCTCGGCAGTACTCACCGCGGGCTCAAAAAGCCCCAGAGCCGCCAGACCGTGACGCAGACCGCGCGCCACGGGACGCGGCACATGGTTGAATACACGGCATTCATTTACAAAAAGACGCTCGAGCATATCAAGGCGGGCGCCCGATACGGGCAGAACAGACAAACGGTCGCGCACGCGGCGCGAAACAGCCGAGAAGGGGGACGCGGGATTCACCCAGACCGCACCGCCCAAAAGGGTATGGAGCATTTTCTCGATGCCAAAGGAGTGAAACGAGATGTCTGCCAGCGGCTCGTCCAATTCGCCCTTTGCCATCCTACCCACGCAATGGGCGCAATCTTCGACAAGGAGAGCGCCAGCATCGTGCGCGCGTTGCGCCAGCCGGGCAGTCGCCGCATCGTCCACAATGCCATAAGTATGCTGGGCCACCACGGCACGCAGCTCGCCCAAAGCATCAAGCGCTTCGGAGTCGATCATGGCCGTGTCAAAAGACACCTCGCAATAACGAGGCACAAGGCCTGCCACCAGGATGGGATCGACCGCTGTGCAGCAGGTGAGCAGCTGAGTCGCCACCTCGCCTGCGCCCATCTCGGCGTAAATCTCCTCAAACGCGACCTGCATGCCATAGCGGGCTTTAAACACCAAGAACCAGTCGGCAGGATCGGTGCCGGTGCGCGAAGCCATGATTTGAGCGATCGATGCTTCCTGTTGAGAGCGTGCCATCGGGGCCTCCTTTACGCGCGTCGCGGAATGAAGCGCTTGACCATAGCGGAAAGAACAGCGACTTCGGGCATCTGGCGCGAGATGGCAAAGCCAAACGTCACGATGAGCGCCGGCACGCCGCCAACGATGCAATACAGCAACGACCTCATCATACCGCCGCCCGCGATGGGACCAACCAGCATCTGAAGAAGCATCAGGATGCCGGCACCCACAAGCGCGCCGACAGCGCCCAGCACCAGTGCGCGCACGCCGGAAGCAAAAATGGACTTAAAACCAATGCGGCCAAGCTCGTGGCGAAGGATCGCAAAGGTCACGGCATCGATTGCCACAAAGAAGAAGGTCGAGCTGATGCCGACGATATTGAAGCCAAAGATCGGAGTGAACACAAGGCAGATAACGATCTGAATCGCGCCGGCAATGCATTCGGCGATAGCGAACAGCGACATCTTGCGAAGCGAAGAGCATGCCTTCTGCAAATAGGTGCACACGCCGTAAAACGGAAGCGAAACCGAGAGCCAGGCGATGTAGGTCGAAAGCATCTGGACATCTTCGCTCGACATGCGTGCGCTCTTAAGCATGTTGGACAAGCACGGAGAGAAGGCGATGAGGTACATGGCAAACGGAATGAGCAGGAAGAGAATCTGCCCGCAGCCATTGGCGATGCCATCGATGAATTTGGCGATCTTGCCGCTTGCCACAAACGACGAAAGCTCTGTAAACATAGCAGTCGTAATGGGAATGGCAAAAACCGAATACGGCAGGATGTACCAGATGCGCGCGTAATACGTGATGGAGGCGCCGTTCGGATTCACTGAAAGCGAGCAAGAGCTCTGCACCGAAGTAGTGGCGAACGAAACAAAGGTCACGATGAGCGTAGGGATGCCGATAGAGAGCGTCTCGCGAATAAGCGGATCATGAATGTCGATACGCGGCGAGAGCTTTACGCCATGGCGCCTAAGCGCCGGAATCTGCATGACCACCTGAACGAGCACGCCAAGAGGGTTAGAAATGGCAAGGACCATGATGGCTGCGAAGGGCTGCGTCTCGACGAGCACGCCATAGATGAAAAAGGCAGCAGTGATCACGATGTTGTTTGCAATGGGTGCCGCGGTGCTCCACAGGTAATCGCGCTCGGCGTTGAGCACACTGGAGATAACCGACGAGAGCGCATAGAGCACTATCTCGATTGCAAAGAACCTGAAGAAGAATGTTGCCAGGTCAAAATCGAATTCGGAGGATGCATTGAACGCCTGCGTCCAAATAATCTGGCCCGCAAAGATAAAGGAAAGCAGTGCCAGGACGCCCATAAGCAGGGTGACGAGCGAGAGAAGATTGGACGCATAGGCGCTCGCCCCCTCACGCCCTGCCTTCTTTTTTGTCGAAACGTAGACAGGCAAAAATGCCGTAACGAGCATGCCACCCATAACGAGTTCGTAAAGTGCATTGGGGAGGTTATTTGCAATGGTGAACGCACTCGCAGTGATAGTGGTGCCCATGCCAAACGCCTGAGCCCACGTGCGGAAGAAGCCGGTGATGCGGCTCACGATCACAAGGCCGCTCATAAGGGCAGCCGATTTGCCCACATCCTCGGCAGATGCCTCATCGTCATCGGCTGCCGCGCCCTCTTCCGAATGAGCGGGGGAAACGACGTCGGGCTCGACAAACGGAGTATTCAGATCGACCGAATCGGACGAAGCAAGCTCGTCGGTAATCTCGGTATCAGCGTTAGTCATATGGTCTTAGCCTTTCCTGCAGATAGGAGCCACGATAGCATCGGTATGAGCTATGAGATCTTGGGGCGCAAGCTTGAGCTGAATCCCGCACTTGCCTCCCGAGATGAACATCTCATCATAGAGCAGGCACGAATCGTCTATCAGCGTTGGGAACTTCTTCTTCATACCCACAGGGGAACAACCGCCACGCACATAGCCCGTAGCGGCCAAGAGCTCGCGAACGTGCATCATAGTGAGAGACTTCTCCCCCGCCGCAAGCGCCGCCGCCTTAAGATCAAGCTCCTCTGCAACGGGAATGCAGCAGACCACATGGTCGCCCGTCGGCGTCGTGGTCACCAACGTCTTGAACCCTTGATCGGGATCTTCTCCAAGCTGTTCGGCGATATGCACGCCCAGCTCATGGTCGCCCTCGACATCGACCTCGTATGTATTAACGGTATAAGCGACGCCCGCACGCTCAAGCTCGCGCATCGCGTTGGTCTTCTGGATCTTTTCTTTCTTCGACACGTGTTAGCTCCTGACATAAAACAACCCCAAAGCACCACCCGGGGCGCTTTGGGGTCAATTGCATCGTGTAAGCGCGCGCTTAGTAGATGGGGCCGCCGCCCGCAAAATCTCTATAGTCGGAACCGGCGATATACGTAATGCTGCGAATACCGACGCCGCCACCAGGGATGGAATCGATCATCCGACCCGACCCAATGTAGATGCCAACGTGCGAAATGCGGCTGCCGGACTTAAAAAATACCAAGTCGCCGTAAGAAAGGCTGTTCACATCATACGTAAGGTAGCGCACCTTGCTGCGGAAGGTCGCGGGGCTGTTAGACCAGGGACCATAGCCCATCGCATAGTCAACCAGGCCGGAGCAGGTAAACCAAGAGGTGCTCGTGCTGCCAGTCCACTTATAGCCGGTGTACGAATAGCCGGAACCGATTACGCTATAGGCACGCTGAACCATCGCGGACGCAGAGCCGCTTGGGGCAACGGACGCGCTGCCGCCAGAGCTGCTGCCGCCACTCGAAGAGCCACCACTCGTGCTGCTGGACCCACTCGAGCTTCCGCCGGATCCGTTGTTGCCCGAGGAACTGTTTCCTGAAGAGCTTCCGGCATTTCCGGTCGAGCCACCATTACCGCCAGAGGAGCCGCCGTTATTACCGGATTGCTGAGCCTGCTGTTGGATAGCAGCAGCCTGAGCACGAGCCTCCTCCTCGGCCTTCTTACGAGCAGCCTCTTCTTCCTCAGCGATCTTCTGTTTGACCTCGGTGGAAAGCTGATCGTAATAGCTCTGAGCCTCAGCTACGGCAGCATTTGCGGCGTCGCTCTTCTTCTGCTGCTCGGAAACGAGTTCCTCCTGCTTTTTCTGCTGCTCCTCGAGGTCCGTCTTCTTCTGCTCAAGAGACTCCTTGAGTGCACGGGTCTCCGTAATCATATTCTGCTGATGCTCTGCAGCCTTGTCGGCGTAATGCACATTGGAGATCAAGCTGCTAAAGCTACCGGAGCTCAACAGCAGTGTGACTACGCTCGCACCGCCCGTCTTGTACTGATCGGAAACGAGAATGCCGAGCTCGCTTTGATTGGCCTCGAGCTGCTTTTGCTCCTCTTCGATATCGCTTTGCGTCTGCTCGATCTGAGCCTTGGTATCCTCGAGCTCGGAAGTAACGGTAGCAAGATCGTTACCGGCCTGCTCGGCTGCAGCGCCAAGCGTATTGAGCTGCTTTGTTGCGGCTTCGAGCTGCGTCTGCAGCTCAGCGGACGTTGCCGCGATGGCAGAAACGGGACAACCCCCTAAGGCGAGTACAAAACTCAACCCAACGGCGGGAATGGCGTAAAGGCTACGTTTAAGGTGCGCCATGTATAAACATCTCCTAACGGCGTGGAGGGCGATACCCACCACTCGTGTCGGTCACCATGCCAAGAAGGCACAAGGCCCGCCCGGCAAAACGTGTAGACACCATAGTACCAGCCTCACGATAGCGTCGCAAAAGGTTCCACCCGTACTCCATAGGTAAGGAAAAAATGAGACGAGCGCGGTGGGATAATCACCTCCGCGCCCGCCCCGTCTCTCATTGTTCGCCCCTCGCGACATAAGAAGAACTGCTAATCCTTCTGTTGCGCCATCCGCGCGCGATCGCGCTCGAGCAAAGGCTTCAAGAACCTGCCCGTATAGCTCTTCTTGCAGCTAGCAACTTGCTCGGGTGTACCTGTCGCCACGATGCGCCCGCCACCCGAGCCGCCTTCGGGACCCAGGTCGATCAGGCGGTCGGCCACCTTGATCACGTCGAGGTTATGCTCGATCACCAACACGGTATTGCCTGCGTCGACCAAACGCTGCAAGACGTCAATCAGCTGGCGCACATCCTCAAAATGAAGACCCGTCGTGGGCTCGTCCAAGATATAAAAGGTCTTGCCCGTCTGGCGACGATGCAACTCCTTGGCCAGTTTCACGCGCTGCGCCTCGCCGCCCGAAAGGGTCGTCGCAGGCTGGCCCAAGCGCACATACCCTAAGCCCACGTCATACAGAGTCTGAAGCTTGCGCTTGATCTGCGGGATGTTCCCAAAGAACGCCAGCGCCTCCATCACGCTCATATCGAGCACATCGGAGATGGACTTGCCGCGATAGGTGACTTCAAGGGTCTCGCGGTTATAGCGCTTGCCACCGCAGACCTCGCACGGCACGTAGATATCAGGCAGGAAGTGCATCTCGATCTTGATCTGCCCGTCGCCGCGGCAGGCCTCGCAGCGTCCACCGCTCACGTTGAACGAGAAACGCCCGGGCGAATAACCGCGTGCTTTAGATTCCGGCGTGGAGGCGAATAGAGCGCGCAGATCATCCCAAAGGCCAATGTACGTCGCCGGATTCGAACGCGGCGTGCGCCCGATGGGAGACTGGTCGATATCGATCACTTTGTCGATCTGATTGATGCCCTCGATGCTCTTATAGGGGCCAACGGGGCGAGTCGAATGATGTACCGCGTTGGTGAGGGCGGGTGCAATGGTATCGGTAACCAAAGAGCTCTTGCCCGAGCCCGAGACGCCCGTCACCACAGTTAGGGTGCCAAACTCGACCTCGACATTCACTTTTTTAAGATTGTTGGCGGATGCCCCCGTGATGCGAAGCGCACCGCGTTCGGGATGGCGGCGCTCGTGGGGCAAACAGATCATGCGCCTTCCCGTAAGATAAGCGCCGGTCAGCGAGTCGGGACAGGCCATGATCTCCTCGGGCGTGCCCGCGCAGACCACCTTGCCACCGTTCTCGCCAGCACCAGGGCCCATATCGATCACGTAGTCCGCGGCGCGAATCGTATCCTCGTCATGCTCAACCACGATCACGGTGTTGCCAATGTCGCGCAGGCGCTCCAACGTGGCGATCAAGCGCTCGTTATCGCGCTGGTGCAGGCCAATCGAAGGCTCGTCCAAAATGTAGAGCACGCCCATAAGACCGGCTCCGATTTGCGTCGCCAGACGGATGCGCTGGGCTTCGCCGCCCGAAAGCGTGGCAGAAGCACGGTCGAGCGTCAGGTAATCGAGACCCACGTCCACCAGAAAGCGCAAGCGCTCCATGATTTCTTTCACGATGCGGCCGCCGATGAACTGCTGACGCTCCGTTAACTGCAGCTGCTCAAAGAACTCGAGTGAATCCTTGCAAGACAGGCAGCAAACGTCATAGATGGACTTGTCCCCCACCGTGACCGCAAGCATTTCGGGACGCAGACGCGCACCATGACAGGTCAGGCACGGCTCCTCGCGAATATATTTCTCCAAACGAGCTTTGGTGTTCTCGTTCGTCGTCTCGATGTAGCGTTCGTACAGGATGTTGCGCACGCCCGAGAATGTGGTATCCCAATGCGTCTCGTCACCGTTGAGTTTGCGGTAATCGACACGCATCTTTTTGGTTCCCAGGCCATCCAAAAAGACCTTCTTCACACGCGGCGGCAAATCCCTCCAAGGTGTCTTGGGATCGACCTTGAGGTGCAGGCATAGCGCATGCAGAATCTGCGGATAGTAATTGCCGTTGCCAAAGACGCTGCCGAACACGCCCTCATCTACCGAAAGCGAAGGATCCTCGATAAGGGCCTCGGCATCGACGACCTTCTTGAAGCCCAGGCCATCGCACTCGGGACACGCGCCGTAAGGGGCATTGAAGGAAAAATCGCGCGGCTGCAGGTCGTCGATGGAATGGCCATGCTCCGGACAGGCAAGCGCCAGGGAGTAGGAAAGCAGGTCCCCTTCTGTTCCCTCGGGCGCATCGCGGTCGGGCAGCAAGTAGACCTCGACGTTGTCATGCGCGAGCTTGGTCGCCTGCTCTACGCCCTCGGCGATACGGCCCAGACTGTTCTCGCGAATCACGATGCGGTCCACGACCACCTGGATATCATGCTTGTATTTTTTATCCAGCTCAATCGAATCGTCGAGCGAGCGGACCTCACCGTCCACGCGCACGCGCGAGAAACCCTCGCGGCGCAGGTCTTCAAACAGCTTGGCAAACTCACCCTTACGGCCGCGAACCACCGGCGCCATGATAAAGGCGCGGCGCCCTTGCCCCGCCTCCAGAATCTTGTCCGCCACCTGGTCGGTAGTCTGGCGCTCGATCACGCGCCCGCACTCGGGGCAGTGGGGCACGCCGATGCGCGCAAACAGCAAACGCAGGTAGTCGTAGATCTCCGTTACCGTTCCCACTGTTGAACGCGGGTTTTTGGAAGTCGTTTTCTGATCGATGGACACCGCAGGCGATAGACCGTCGATGGAGTCAAGATCCGGTTTATCCATCTGTCCCAGGAACTGGCGCGCGTAACTCGACAGACTCTCTACGTAACGGCGCTGTCCCTCGGCATAAATGGTATCGAACGCGAGGCTCGATTTGCCCGAGCCGGAAAGGCCGGTGATGACCACAAGCTTATCGCGCGGGATGGTGACATCGACGTTTTGGAGATTATGCTCTCGCGCGCCACGGATAACGATGGACGAATCGGACATGTATCGAGCTCCTCTTACGATAGATACTGACGCTCGGCGCCTCTTTGGCTTCTCAGTGTAGCGTACCACTCGGACAAATGTTCGTGTTTTGCATGCGATATTCGCACCTCGATTCAACACCCGCCGGTACATCCGCCGTCAAGCTACGATATAGTCGGTACCAATAAAGCCAGGATTTGCAGTCCCTTCAAGAAACCACGCAGCCATGATTCAAAACACCCCTCAGCATCCCGCAACCGATCCGATTGTTGCCGCCATACTACTTGTCTCCGCCATAGCAGCAGCCGTCTGGTACGAATGGAAAACGAAACATCGCATCCATCCTTCGACCATCCTTTGGCCTCTCCCCTTCCTCGCTTCCGAGGTCCTCGTTGCCACTTGGGGCATCATGGGCATCTGCCGCGTGGATGCATCTTCTATCTGCATCCACGCGGTCACCACGCTCATCTGTGGCGTCATACCCATCCTGCGGCGCCCGTTTCTCGATTGGCTCGACAAGCAAGATGGAGTCATGCCGTATGTCATCCGCATCGGTCGAGACGCCCTCCTCATAGCGGCAACATCCGTCATATCGGTAATCGCGCTTGAGACCGCCTGCAACAGCGCGCATCTCGCAAGCATCCCAAGCGCATTTTTCTATGCTTCCGCGCTCATCGTCTTCCTCATCACGCTCATCCTCTACTTTGCGGGACAGAGGTGCGGAGGTGCGTGCTGCATCGCAGTCGTCATCTGTTGTGGCTTTGGCATCGCGGAGCATTTTGTCATCGAGTTCAAGGGAGCAGCCCTGCTTCCCAGCGACCTTCTTGCCATGGGAACCGCCATGGCCGTGAGCGAGGGCTACCACTTTACATTCGACGCCAGCATCGTCGCCTCGCTCACCTGGGCAGCCGTCGCCTGTGCGATGCTCTCACTGATAAGCCCGCCACGGCTGAGCAAGCGTTCGCACGTCATCGCCAACGTGGGCGTCAACATCATGTGCGCGCTCATCGCCTGGTCCTGCGTCTCAAGTGCATTTGCCAATGTCAAACTCGAGGATGCGCTCGACTTTAGCTATGACCGTTGGTGGCCCATCAGCAGCTACCAGACATATGGCTTTATCCCCGTCTTCACCGCGACCGCTCAGAACCTCGAGATCAAGCAACCGGACAATTACTCCGATATCGAAGCGCAGGACATCCAGGCGCAGCTTGCCGCCCAGTACGATGCCGGACGCGGTTCGAGCCCCGAGCATCAGGCCGCCGTAGCCCAGTACAACGAGCTCAAGCCCACCGTCATCACCATCATGAACGAAACGTTCAGCGATCTGTCTTTCTTCGACGCGCTGCGCGATGCGGGCTACGCCGGACCGCAGTACTTCAACTCGATTCCCGATGCCCTGATTCGCGGCTCGCTCATGGCCTCAATCACCGGCGGAGGAACAGCAAACACCGAGTTCGAATATCTCACCAATAATTCTTTGGGCTTTATCGGTTCAGGCAAATACCCCTACAGCCTTTACAGCCTTAAACATGTCGACAGTCTTGCCAAACAGCTCGGCGACGCCGGATATCGCACGCTCGCCATGCACCCCAACCTTCCCGACAACTGGAACCGCCGCACCGCCTATCAAAGCCTCGGATTCTCGAAGTTCCTCTCCATCGATGATTTCCAGGGGGCTCCAAGCTATCACTCCGGCGTTACCGATGCTGCCACCTACGACAAGATCCTTGAAGAGCTGAACAAAAGCGACAGCCCTCAGTTCATTCTGGATGTCACCATGCAAAACCACGGCGGCTACGATGCCGGAACCGTACCGGACGAGGACCTGACGCACTATGCGCCCGCGGGACTTGATGATGACACCTGCGCACGGATGAACGTCTACCTCACCTGCATCGAAAAATCCGATCAGGAACTGTCCGCGTTCATGGAGCAGCTGCGTGAACTCGACCGGCCCGTCGTACTCGTCTTCTTTGGCGATCATCAGCCCACGGTCTCGGCAGCGATGAACGACGAGCTCTATGCGGGCGAAAACAGTCTGGAGCGCACTGCGCGCATCTACAGCTCGAACTATTTCGTCTGGGCCAATTACGACGTCGCGGGCGCAGAGCAAATCAGCCAGCAAGAGGCCATCGGCGCAAGCGAGCTTTCCGCCCGCGTGTTCGATCTGATCGGCGCCCCACTTACCGACTATCAAAAGGCACTGCTCGCCACGCGCCAAGATGTGCCCACATTCTCCGGCGTCTGCTACGTAGGTGCCGACGGCCAGCTTTACGCTCTCGACGGCGACTCTCCCTATGCCGCCGTCATCGATCACATTCGCCGTATGCAGTACCTCAACTTCGCACGAAAGCTGTAGACACAACAGCCGCGCGCCCCTCGAAAGGGTGGGTACAATGAAGCTTGTTGAATCGGACACGACGCGTCCGCCCAAAGGCGGATATACACAGTGAAAGGAGCATGCGCACATGGGTTGCGAACACGCTAACGAAGCCGGCGGGAAAACCGCGCCGCAGGAGTTTGAGGAGAACACCCTCTCAGAGGTCAAGCACGTCATCGCCGTTTTGTCCGGCAAGGGAGGCGTGGGCAAGTCGCTCGTCTGCGGTGGCATCGCAACGCAGCTCATGCGCGCGGGCTACAAGGTAGGCATCCTCGACGCCGATATCACCGGCCCCTCCATCCCCAAGATGTTCGGCATGAGCGGCCGCCACGCGCACGCTCTCGGCAAGCTGCTGCTGCCCGAGGTCACCGAGAGCGGCATCCACGTCATGTCATCCAATCTCGTGCTGCAAAACGAGACCGACCCCGTACTTTGGCGCGGGCCCGTTATCGCCGGCGCCATCCGTCAGTTTTGGAGCGAGACCTCCTGGGGTCCGCTCGATTACCTGCTGGTCGACATGCCCCCGGGCACGAGCGACGTGGCCCTCACCGTTTTTCAGTCCCTGCCGGTCGACGGCATCGTAATCGTCACGAGCCCGCAGGACCTGGTGTCGATGATCGTCGCCAAGGCTGTCAACATGGCCCAGAAAATGGACGTGCCCGTACTGGGTGTCGTTGAGAACATGAGCTATATCGAGTGCCCCGATTGCGGCAAAAAGATCGAGGTCTTTGGCAAGAGCAAGCTCGACGAGGTCGCCGCACAGTACGACCTCGATATCTTGGGCCGTCTTCCCATCGATCCCGCCCTTGCCGCCGCATGTGACGCCGGCAAGATTGAGGAGAGCCTCCCCGCAGAGTTCCTGCCCCAGGCCGTAGCCGCCTGCGAGGCAGTCGGGGCGCGTATATAGAACCGAGACGAAGCCCGGCTGAGGTCTCCTGCGACACCTTCAGCCGGGCTTTCAATGCGCACCCCGAGACAGGCATCCATATATCCGTCCAATTAGAATGCAAGTAATTGTGCGCTCCCAAAATGACTGGCGGAAACTCGCACGTTTTCCGACAAAATCGAAATGACTGGCGGAATCTCGCACGTTTTGCGGCCGAATCCATCCAAGAAACGAATGCAGGGCCGCCAGTCGTTCGCAAACGATTGAAAAGCCGCCACTCATTCCCGGCGACGAGCTTGGAAAACATTCGAAACCGCCAGTCGTTCGCTGCAGCGACGCAAAACGTATGGCAAAACGCATGTAAACCCGCCGGCAATCTCCCGGCACCCGCCTCGGCATCCGTCCAGGACCCATCCGTCGAATGGGCAGCGAAAACCCATACCCCGCATTCATGCCAATACGCCTCGAGCCACAAACGTCGGCAAACGTCGGCCGCGTGCTATAGTCACACTCAATCAGAATCACTTCAGTTTCATTGAAAGGCTCTTTTGTGCCCTCCAGCATCTACGACATCGCCATCATCGGCGGCGGAGCCTCTGGGCTTGCCGCTGCCATCGTCGCCGCTCGCGAAGGCGCACGCGTTCTCGTAATCGAGCGCGACGTCGAAGCGGGGCTTCCCCTTCTCGCCACGGGAAACGGCCGCTGCAATCTGAGCAACGAGAGTCTGGATCCTGCGCATTACCTGCATCCCGGCATCGCGTCTCGCGTGATGGGGCCCACACCGGAGCGCGACATCGCCGAGTTCTTTGACTCCCTCGGCCTCATCAGGACATCCATCGATGGCCGCCTCTACCCCATCACACGACGCGCCGAATCGGTTCGCGACGTACTGCTCGGTAGCTGCACACGCGAGAACGTTGCCATAGAGCGTGCGTGCACGCCCATGGCCGCACGATACGACAAGGCGGCGCGCACCTGGTCGCTTGAATGCCAGCGCCCCACCCAACCGCTCAAGGCCAAGGCAGGCGTAGACGCCAAAGCCAAGCTTCGCGCCCTCCGCAGAGCCTTGCGCGATGCCAAAATGGCACACGTCGCGTTCCAGGCGCGTGCCGTCATCATCGCCGCCGGCGGCAAAAGCTCCTCCATTGCCGATATCTTTTCCCTACCGTACCTCGCCGCAAGCCCGGTTTTGTGTCCCCTCGCAGCAACGCCATGCGATACCGCGGGACTACCGCTCGAGAGCAGCGCTCTTAAGGCGCTTGACGGTCAACGCATCCATGCAACGCTCTCGCTTCCCGGCTGTGGATGGGCGGAAACGGGTGAGGTGCTTTTTCGCGCTTACGGCATTTCCGGCATCGTCGCTTTCAACGCCTCTCGTCGTGCACACGCAGGCGACACACTCGAATTGGACCTTCTGCCTGAGCTGTCCGATGCCGCGCTGCATACGGAACTCGAACGTCGGGCATCCATGCACGCAGTGTCCACTGCACATAATCCCAGCTGGTTCGACGGCCTACTCGCACGTCCCGTCGCCTCACTTGTCTTCGCAGTTGCCCAAGAACAAGCAGACCTCGAGAGCCTCGGACATACCATCAAGCATGCCCCCTTCGCCGTTATCGGAACCGCCGACGAGCAGTCCGCACAAGTGCACCGCGGCGGCATCCCCTTCGACGTCGTCAACCCTGCCACGCTCAGCATCGACCTGCCGCAGTCACCACAATTATTTGCCTGCGGTGAGGCGCTCGACATGGACGCCGATTGTGGCGGTTTTAACCTCGCCTGGGCATGGCTGTCCGGCATCCGTGCCGGCAGGGCCGCGGCACGCGCAGCCCACAGGACCCGATAACCCGAAAGGTCATCATGATCGAGATCACCAACATCAAGGCCAGCCTCAAGCAGGGCTCGACGGAAGAGTCGTGTCTCAAAGCCTGCAAGCGCGAGGCGACACGCCTCTTGGATATCCGACCCCAAGACATCGCCCGTATCGCATTGCATCGAAAGTCAATCGACGCACGCAAGAAAAGCAACGTTCACTTCATCCTAAGCGCACGCATTCAGCTGTCTGACCGCGCCCAAGAGCTCGCATGCGTGGAGACGCTCGATGAATCCGCTCGCAAGAATATCCATCTCATCGATAGCGACGAGCCGCACTTCCCGCAGCCCGACGCAATCGGCCACCGTCCCGTCGCGCGACCCGTCGTCGTAGGCGCGGGCTGCGCAGGCCTCTTTGCCGCCCTCACTCTGGCCCATGCCGGCCTTGAACCGCTCCTTATCGAACGCGGCGCCGATGCCACGCGTCGAACGCGCGACGTCGAGCACTTCAATCGCACAGGCGAGCTCAACGAGAGCAGTAACATCCAATTTGGCCTGGGCGGCGCCGGAACGTTCTCCGACGGCAAGCTCACGACGGGAACCAAAAATCCGCTGCATCATCTCATCCTGCAAACTTTTGTGGAAGCCGGAGCCCCGCGCGAGATTCTTTGGGACGCTAAACCGCACATCGGCTCCGACGTCCTGCCTGCCGTCGTCACCGATATCGTCGCCCAGATCGAAAACCTTGGGGGCGAAGTACGCTTCAATACCCAGATGGTCGATATCGCACGCACCACAGCGGGCGCCATCTCGTCCATCACCGTGAGCAGCGCGGATGCGGGCGGGATCAAACGCGAGGAGACGATCGCCGCCTCACAGCTCATCTTGGCCTGCGGCCATTCTGCCCGCGATGTCTTTGCCCTGCTGTCCCAGCGTGATTTTTCCCTCCAGCGCAAGACCTTTGCCATGGGCGTTCGTATCGAGCATCTCCAATGCGATATCGACCGCGCTCAATATGGAAGCGCCGCAGGGCATCCCGCCCTGGGGGCCGCCCCCTACAAGCTTGTCGCCCACACCAAAAACGGTCGCAGCCTCTTTTCGTTCTGCATGTGCCCTGGAGGCCAAGTGGTCGCGGCGACATCGGAGGCACATGGCGTGGTCACCAACGGCGCAAGCCTGCATGCCCGCGATGGCGTAAACGCCAACGCGGCGCTGCTCGTCAACATCAATCCGCAGGACCTCCCCGGAGACGATCCCCTTGCAGGCGTCGATCTTCAGCGCTCATGCGAACGCCGCGCGTTCGAGATCGGAGGCGACGCATACCGGGCACCCGCGCAGCTTGTCGGCGACTTCATGGCGCATCGTCCCAGCACGGGCGCGGCGACGGTCGCCCCCACCTATCCGCGCGGCGTAACCTGGACCGAAATCGATCCGTGTCTGCCCGTCCACGTTGCAGAAACGTTGCGTCTTGGCATCCCCGCCCTCGGGCACAAGCTACGCGGATATGACAACCCACACGCAGTGCTCACTGCCATCGAGTCGCGCTCGAGCTCGCCCGTGACCATTGTGCGCGACTCCTCATGCCACGCACTCGGCGCAGAGGGCCTCTACCCCTGTGGCGAGGGGGCGGGCTACGCCGGCGGCATCATGAGCGCCGCCACCGACGGCATCCGCTGCGCGCAGGCGCTCATCGCAGACCTTCGTTAACCCTTATACATCAAGGGCCGCGTCGTCATGCGGTCCCAAGTGATTGATGAGGCTCGCCTGATAAGCGGCACCGAAGCCGTTGTCGATGTTGACCGCCGAAACGCCGCTCGCGCACGAGCTGAGCATAGTCAGCAGAGCCGTGAGTCCCTCGAAGCTCGCCCCATATCCCACGCTTGTGGGAACCGCGATCACCGGGCAGCTTACCAAGCCGCCGATAACGCTCGCCAATGTACCTTCCATGCCCGCAAGGGCAATGACCACGCGAGCGGACGAAAGCTCCTGCGCGTGGGCGAACAGGCGATGGATTCCCGCCACCTCCACGGGTCCGTTACTTCTTCCCCTTGAACCCGGTACGGCGGCGAGTGCCGCCAAAGGCCGAGCCCTTACGAGCGCCCGCGCGCAGACGCTCGATGATCTCTTCCTCGGTGCCGCCCTCGGCAACCGCTTTGAGCTGCACGAGCGCATCGCGCAGGTTAGCCGCCTGCTCGAAATCCATCGCCTCGGATGCAGCGCGCATATCCTCTTCCATCGCGGCAATCACGCGCGCAAGCTCGGCCTGAGGCAGCTTGGCCATTTCCTGCACCAGCTCGGAACCCGTTTGTTCGGGCGTATCGCCAGTAGCGCTCTCCCCGCCCGCCGGCGTGAAAAACTCGCCGTGACCCAGCGTATCCCCGCGGCTGCGGTCGCGCTTGCCCACGTTCTCCGTAGCCTCGGCGATAAAACTCGAAATGTCGTTGATGGCCTTGCGCACCGTCTTGGGCTCGATATGGTGCTCCTCGTTATACGCCATCTGAATCTCGCGGCGGCGCTGCGTCTCGTCAATGGCCTCGCGCATCGAATCGGTGACGGTGTCGGCATACATGATGACCTCGCCCTCGGCATTTCGCGCCGCACGGCCGATCGTTTGGATAAGGGAGCGGCGATTGCGCAGAAAACCCTCTTTATCTGCATCGAGAATCGCCACAAGCGACACCTCGGGCAAATCCAAGCCCTCGCGCAGCAGGTTGATGCCCACAAGCACGTCGATCTTTCCACGGCGCAGGTCGCGCAGAATCTCGACGCGGTCCATCGTGGCCGTATCCGAGTGCATATAGTTGACCTTCACGCCCGCATCAAGCAGATAGTCCGTCAGGTCCTCCGCCATGCGCTTGGTGAGCGTGGTCACAAGCACGCGCTCGTGGCGCGCCGTGCGCTCGCGAATCTCATCCAGCAGGTCGTCGATCTGGCCGCGCACCGGTCGCACATCGATCTTGGGGTCGAGCAAACCCGTAGGACGAATAATCTGCTCCACGTTGTTTTGAGACACGCGAAGCTCGTAGTCGCCCGGCGTCGCCGATACGTAGATGAACTGCGGAATGCGCGCCTCGAACTCATCGAAGCGCAACGGACGGTTATCGAGAGCCGAGGGCAGACGAAAGCCGTGCTCCACCAGCGTCACCTTGCGCGAACGGTCGCCTTCGTGCATGCCGCGAATCTGCGGCACCGTGACATGGCTCTCGTCGATAATGCAAAGCATGTCCTTGGGAAAGTAATCGATAAGCGTAAAGGGCGGCTCTCCGGGGCGGCGCCCATCGAGGTGACGCGAATAGTTCTCGATACCCGTGCAAAAACCCATCGTCTCGAGCAGCTCAAGGTCGTAATCGGTTCGTTGCTGCAAGCGCTGCGCCTCGAGCAGCTTGTCCTCGGCCTTGAGCTCGGCCACGCGCTGCTCGCACTCCTCCTCGATGGTCTTGAGAGCCGCCGTCACCTTGGGTTTCTCGGTCACGTAGTGCGAGGCGGGCCACACAGGGATGGCGTCGTACTCACGCAACAGCTCACCTGTGGCCTCATCGATCTCGGCAATGAGCTCCACCTCGTCACCAAAGAACTCAAAGCGCAAGGGGTGCTCCGCATACGGAGGATAGACATCAACCACATCGCCACGCACGCGAAACGTACCGCGTGCAAGGTCATAGTCATTGCGATCGTATTGGATATCAATCAGCGCGTGGATAAAATCATCGCGCTCAAGGGGCACCTTCTTGTCCACATTGGGAGCCAAGCCCGCGTAATCCTCCGGGCTGCCGATACCGTAGATGCACGAAACACTCGCAACCACAATCACATCGCGGCGCGAAAGAAGCGATGCCGTCGCCTGATGGCGCAGCATCTCGACCTCTTCGTTAATGGAAGAGTCCTTTTCGATATACGTGTCGCTTTGCGGAACATACGCTTCCGGCTGATAGTAGTCGTAGTACGAGACGAAGTAGACCACGGCATTATTGGGGAAAAACTCGCGTAGCTCAGAGGCCAGCTGCGCTGCAAGCGTCTTATTGGGCGCCATGACAAGCGTTGGCTTGCCCACTGCTTCGATGGTCTTTGCCATGGTAAACGTCTTACCCGAGCCGGTCACGCCCAGAAGGACTTGGTAGCGGTCCCCCGCCTCCACCCCAGCCCTAAGCGACTCGATCGCCTGCGGCTGGTCGCCCGAAGGCTCGTAGGGCGCCACAACCTTAAAGTGCACGTCCTCACCCGCAACTCCGAATCGTTTGAGCTCTCCGCCCACACGTTCGACCTCGAATGCGGTCATCGTGCATCACCTCGATCAATCGTTAAAAACTATGAGGATACAAGTCTTGATAGCGCTCGCGCGCATTGGTCACGCGTGCCAGATAGGCCTGAGTTTCGGGAAACGTGATCGCATCCTGCAGCGATGTCTCCCTTTGGGCCCACTGCTCCACATTGCCCATTCCCGCATTGTACGCGGCAATGGCCTTATCGGTCGAACCGTTGAAGTAGGAAATGAGATACGAAAGATAGGCGCAGCCAAACTCGATATTCGTAGCCGGGTCGCTCAGGTTCGAGACATTATAGGAAGAATCGACGAGGCCCAGGCTGATCATATCGCTCGCCGTCTCGGGCATGAGCTGCATAAGGCCCTCCGCACCCCGATCGGACCTTGCATCTTCATCCCACCCCGACTCGGTCTCGATCACCGCTGCAACAAGATAGGGGTCGACCCCGTGCCGCGTCGCCGAATCGACAATCTGATCCTCGTGAGAAAGCGGATAGAACAAGCGAAGCAAAGGTGCGGGTGCCGCCGCGTAGACGAGCGCAGCGACGCCAAAGGCCATCATGCACAAAAAGGGGACGACGCGGTACCACGAAAGCAAACGAGGAGCTCTGATTTTAGTCATCAGCCTCTCCCGCCCGATCAAAACCATGGCATGCAAGCCACTCGTCAAGTGCCGCCTCGAGGCGGCCATCAGCAACCGCATTGTCAAAGACAATCGAAGACCATGCTTTAAGCTGTTCGTCGCTCGGCTGCAGAGCTGCGCGACGTTCAAAATCGTCGGGAGCCATACCGCGCGCGATGGCGCGCCCACGACGCACATCGAGCGGCGCCCGAACAGTCGCCACCTCGTCGGCAAGCGAAAAAGCATCCAAAAAAGATGCAGGGGCAGAAACCTCGACCACGGCAAAAGGAACGTTTGGCTGCGTTGCCACGCAGCAGCCATAGGGCAACAAACGATCGGCCAGGCGTTCGATAAGCACCGGATGCACGATATCGTTGAGTTTTGCCGTCTGCTCATCATCCGCAAACGCACGGCTTGCCAGGCGAGCCGTTACGACGCCGCCGGTTTCGTCCAGAATATCCCAGCCAAAACAATCGGCAAGTTCCGCCACAACGGCAGAACCCGGCTGGTACAGGCCTTTTGCCATCTGGTCCAAATCGATACGCAAACCGCCCGCACGCTCAAGATAACGTGCCGCATACGACTTGCCCGACGCTATGTTGCCTAAAAGAAATAACGTAAACATGAGCCTTATTGAAACATAAATAGAGAGCCAAAGGGACAGTCCCTTTGGCTCTCAGGCAAACCTATGCCGAATCTTCGCGTTAGGCGCTATATGCTAGGCCAACTCGCGGTTGCGCTCGGCGCACGCGAGCATCGCATCGACCACGGTCGCGCGCAGACCACCGCGCTCGAGCTCAGCCACGGCAGCAATCGTCGTGCCGGCAGGCGAGCTCACCATGTCCTTGAGCACGGCGGGATGCGTGCCGGTCTCCTGCAGATACTTGGCAGTGCCCAAAACCGCCTGCTCGGCCATAGCGTAAGCCTGAGCGCGCGGCATGCCCTCGATGACCGCGGCGTCTGCCATAGCCTCGATAAACAGGCACACATAGGCAGGAGCAGAGCCAGAGACGGCCACAACTGCATCCATCAGATGCTCGGGGATAAACTCAGCTTTGCCAAAAGCGCAGAACAGCTCGTGAACGTGCTCGCGCTCCGCCTCGGTCACGTTGCCGTTCGGGCACAGGGCGCTCATCGACTCGCCCACCATTGCGGCCAGGTTGGGCATAACGCGCACGATCTTATGGTCGGCGCCCAAAAGGCCCTCGAGGCGCTCAAGGGAAACGCCGGCAGCAATGGAGATGATAACGGCATCCTTATCGACGGACGGGGCAAACGCTTTGACGACACCATCGAGATACTGCGGCTTCACAGCGATGATGATGCTCTTGGCGCCAGCCACGGCCTCGCTGTTGTCACAAGTTCCCTGGCAGCCAAGCTCGCCTGCGAGCCTCTGCTGCGACGTCTCGCTCACATCTGCGACCGTAACGTCCTGAGCGGCCACGAGACCGGAGCCCACGATACCCTTGAGCATCGCAGTACCCATGTTTCCGCAACCGATAAGTGCCAGTTCCTTAGCCATATCTCTATCCTCTCAATTCGACGATGCGGCAGATGCCCACCGGACCATTCTGTCACATCGCATCGTTACCTATAGAATCCTCAAAGCAATCTAAAACACAATCTAGAACGACTGCTCGGTACGATTGATGATTTCGTTTTGAAGCTCCGTACCCAGGTTGCACCACTTCTCGGAGAAACCTGCCACGCGGACAATAAGGTCCTTGTAGTTTTCCGGATGCTTTTGAGCATCCAGCAGCGTCTCCTTGTCGATGATGTTGAACTGGATGTGGTGGCCGTCCATGTCAAAGTAGCTGCGCACCAGGTCGGCCAGATTCTCGATACCCTTGTCTCCGGCAATGGAGCTTGGCGTGAACTTCTGGTTGAGCAGGGTGCCGCCTGTTGCCGCGTGGTCCATCTTGGCGCAAGACTTGATAACTGCCGTAGGGCCGTTGACGTCGGCGGAGCGCTCGGGCGAGATGCCGTCGGAAACAGGCTCGCCAGAGAGACGGCCAGAAGGAGATGCGCCCGTAACCTCGCCAAAGTAGATATGGCAGGTGGTGGGCAGCATGTCGATACGCCACTCGCCGCGACGCATGTTGGGCCTACCGGTGATGGTGTCGTGGAAGTACTGGAACACCGCACGCATGATATCGTCGGCGTAATCGTCGTCGTTACCAAACTTAGGCGTCTTGCGGCTCACGAGATTGCGAATCAGCTGATACTTCTCGCCCTCAAAGTTGTGGCCGATAGCCTCAAGTAGCTCATCCATGGTGAAGCGCTTCTCGTCATAGACGTTGTACTTGAGCGAGGAGAGAGCGTCGGTGATGGAGCCGATGCCCACGCCCTGGAGGTACGTGGTGTTGTAGCGAGCGCCACCGGCGTTGTAATCCTCGCCGCGAGCGATGCAGTCCTCGGTCAGAAGCGACATGTAGGGCACGGGATTGTACTTGGCGGTCAGCTGAGTGTTGATGTTCGAACCGTTGACCTTAACATCCTCGAAGTACTTAACCTGCTTCTTGTAGGCGTCGAAGAGCTCCTCGAAGGTCTCGAAATCGCGCGGGTCGCCAGTCTCGATACCAATCATCTTGCCAGAACGGGGGTCAACACCGTTGTTAAGCGTAACCTCGAGAATCTTAGGCAGGTTGAAGTAACCGGTCAGAGGATAGGCCTCATAGCCCCAGCAGCCGGTCTCAACACAACCCGAAGAACCACCATGACGGGCATCGGCCAGGCTCTTGCCGGCATTGAGCTGCTCGTCGATGATCTCCTCGGTGTTGTAGAAGGCGGGCTGGCCCCAACCGGCGCGAGCGACCTCACAAGCGCGCTTCAGGAACTTGCGCGGGGTCTTGCGGCTGATCTGCACGTTGGAGTTGGGCTGGATGAACATCATTTCTCCCATGCAGTCGAGAATGATGTAGGAGACGTCGTTCACGCCATTCTTGCCGTCCGGGGTGACGCCGCCGGTATTGATGTTGGCGAAGTCGGAATAGGTGCCGGACTCCTTGAGGGTCACACCCACCTTGGGAGGTGCGGGCTGGCTGTTGAACTTGACCCACAGGCACTCAAGAAGCTCAAGGGCGTGCTCGCGGTCAAGACGGCCAGCGGCAACGTCGGCCTGATAGTACGGGTTCAGATGCTGGTCGAGGCGGCCCGGGGTGTAAGCGTCCCACGGGTTCGTCTCGCTGGTGACAGCGAGGTGGATAAACCAGTAGCGCTGAATCCACTGCCAGTAGGTCTTAGGGCGCTCATTGGCCACAACGCGGCAGTTCTCAGAGATCTGGCGCAGCTCCTCAGCACGCTTGGAATCGCCCTCTTCCTCAGCCATCTTGGCGGCAAGGTCGGCATAGCGGTTGGCAAGCACGGTGGTTGCATCGACGGCGATGAGCATACCGCGCAGCTCGTCACGCTTCTCGAGAGCCTGATTGTCGTTCAGATAGTCAATGGCATCGAGAGCATCCTGGATCTCCTGCTTGATCTCGGTAAAGCCATGGGTCACGCCGCGCTCAGAGCCCAGGCAGGTATGACCGCCGGCACGCTGCTCATAGAACTCAGTGAAGATGCCAGCCTCGAAAGCGAGGTGCCACTGCTCGGTCTGGGCAGCCATGATCTTCTCGCGAAAAGCGCGGTTCTTCCAATACGGAATGATGATCTGCTCCTGGACGCGCAGGTCGTCCTCGGTAACCTTGAAGTTGACCTGCTCGCGATCGTTCATGTTGTGCATGTCCTCGAGCGTATGGCAGCAAAGCTCAGGGAACGTCGGGGCAGCCTGGGGACCGCGCCCCTTCTCGCCCACAATCAGCTCGCCGGGCTCGATGCGAATGGTCTTGCGCTCAAAGTAGTCATGGAGCACCTGGCCGCGAAGCTCGGGGATCGAAAGAGAGCCCTCATAGCGCTTGTATGTCTCGGTTTCGATGAGCGCGCGCTCCATATCGATGTACGGCTGCGTGGTCTCGCTCTGATGACGGAGCATCTTGACACGGTCGTTCATGCCGCGGTCTTCCTGCCATGTGGCATGGCTGGTCTCGCGCGTCGGGGCCGCATGAGAGGATACTGCCTTCAAGGCCTCTTCAATCGCGGCGAGCTCCGCCATTTCCAATTCCTTTACGTTTTCCATCGTTACCCTCCAATTTGAACGTTATCGAACCCATGCTGCAAAAACAGATCTTTCAGATGCTCCATGCGTTCTTCGCTTGGAACCTGCAAGTCACGAGCTAAATACAGCCTTCCCAGACGTGTATATTTGCTGCTTCCCGTTGTGTGGTAAGGAAGCAGATTCACCGGCGGCATTCCCACATGGCTTTTGAGGTACTCAATGACAGCGAGCATGCTCTCATCGTCATCGTTCACCGTTCCAATGGTCGGAATGCGAATGTTGAGCGATGCGCCGTTATGGGCCAAAAACTCGAGATTTCGAAGAATGACATCGTTTGAACGGCCAATATATTTGATGTGCTTCTCTTCGTCGATCATCTTAATGTCGTACAGCCAAGTATCAACATAAGGAAGCAGACGACGATAGGTGCCCAAAGGCGCATAGCCGCACGTGTCGATGGCGATGTCGATGCCCTCAAAGTGAAGCTTGCGGCAAAGCTCCTCCATGAAATCGGGGTCCTGGACCATGCATTCGCCGCCCGAAAGCGTAACACCGCCTCCGGAGCGCTCGTAGAACTGCTGGTCCTCCAGAGCCTTCTGGACAAGCTCATCCACCGTATAGCGCTGGGTGCCCACGATTTCTCGGCATTCGTTTGGGCACCAATCCAGACAGGCTCCGCAGGTTACGCAGGTACCCTTGCTCGTGTGTGCATGCCCATCTTCCCCAACAGTCACCGCGTCATGCGGGCACGCCTTAACGCACAGCCCGCATCCCGTGCACTTGCCGGGATCAAACATCAGCTCGCGATTAAAGCTCTGGCTCTCGGGGTTATGACACCACCAACATGACAGCAAACAGCCCTTAAAAAAGATCGACGTGCGAATTCCATGGCCATCATGCACCGAGAACTTCTGAACATTTATGACAGCTGGCAATTTCATCTCTGGTCAGTCCCGTTCCTATGCAATGCCGATGAGCATGCAAATCACGTTTGCCAAGACGCCCGCAGCAAGGCCGCCCACCAGATGCGTCACAATCGCGAAACCGGTGAACTCGGTGCCCTTCAGGTCATCGAGCATCGGAACGTGCGTAGAGAGGAAGCCGCTCCAGCAAAAGCAGATTGCCGTGAGTACCGCGATGTCCTTGGCGCCGAGCAGCCCGCCCTGAAGCAGGCCGGCAACAAGGCTCGTAGAAGCGCCGGCAGAGGCCAGCGAGGTAGCCACAACACTCAAGGCCTCCATGTGCGTAAAGCCAAAAAGCGGGGTGATGATGAAATCGATCTTGCCGGCAAGCCAGGGAAGGAAATACACGCCTTCGTAGGCGCCACCCGTGTAAACGCCGCCCTCGCCAGCGCCATTCGACAGCATCATGACGATCGTGCAGATGATAAGAACACCTGGAATGATGGCGAGACCAAGCTGAACACCGTCCTTACCACCGTCAATCAAAGAAGACATGGCGCGCATGGCGACGCCGCCCTCACGGATGGCGCGCTTGCCCTCGGGGAGCTCCACGCCGTCGTCATCCATCTCATAAGCATCGACTGCGTCCTGTTCTTTACCGAACTTACGGGCGCAAGGAATGAGCAGCAGGCGGGTCGAAAGAACGCCACCCAGAATGGCACAGAGGCTGCCAATACCGGCGGGAACAATGGTGTCGACACCGTTGGTGCCAGAGAGGCCCAGGACAGCACCCACAACAATCATGCCGATACCGAAGCAGGTACCGAAGTTAACGAGGGCAGGAATCTGATAGCGCTTGAAGTAACGCATAAAACCGCGGTTATGGATAAAGGTGCAGATCGCGGGATTATCGGACAGGAAGGTCGCGATAGCACCTACGGAAGCTGCACCAGGCAAACCAAAAAGCGGTTTCATCAGTGGAGTGATCAACTTATTGAGCATAGCGACGACGCCAAACTCAGTGAACAGAGAACCCAAGGCTCCGCACACGACGGCAATCGCCATGATATAGAAGCAGGTGTCCAAGAGCAGCGCGTACGCCGTCTTCATGAGGGTGGAGATCATATTGGTAGTACCCATTACCATAGCCATGGGAACGAACAACACGCACAGGCCAACAAGGCAGCCAATCCACTCAGGGCTCAACTCTTTCGTAAAATGCGTCGTGGGCGCCACGCCCTGATCTAAGGATCCGCCCTCGACTAACGACAGATTTTGAAGCGTTTCAGTAGCTATATTCTCTTCAACTAGCACGCTCTTGGACATTTAAACCCCTTCCGAGCACGACAACGCAACAACAGAAAACAGACGGCATCGCAGTGACGTCCAGAAATCTGGGTCAAACAGCGAAACCGTCCGTATGACATAAAACAAAAAAACGGTATCGCAGTAGACAGGGAAACTCCCAAGTCAAACTGCGATACCGTCCGTACATGCTGTTTTATGCACTTCTCCACCCATAGAGTGACCATCTATGGGCGCTATTGCGCTCGGTAGCAGGCAAAAACAAATTCGTTTAAGCAAGGATATTTTCGATGAAATGGGAGACGAAACAGAATTGAAACGTATCAAAGACTGCTAAAGGTAGGAATTATAAGATGAACGGTATTAACGAAAGCGAGCCATCTTATGAAGTAAAGAATTACTTTTCATATCATACAAACGAAGGTCATAACGACGAATAGCCGAATTGCGGAGAAACTTCTGAAAAAGCCCTAAGCGTTTCAAAAAAGGTCAAGCACCGATAGCCGGAAATATGCCATCAAAACCAGGAACAGGCTTAGTGGCCACACAGTCTCATATCCGTAAAGACAACAAGCGTAACGATCACGAAATTGCTTCCTAACCAAAATAGGTGCCAACCAAGTGCACAAAGCAAAATACTAAAAGAAGTTAAAAAGCTCTATCAAAGTTAAGCCATATTGGACACAGCCGCTCTAAAGGCAGCAGGTCTCGCTTTAAGGCCCTATAACCTCATGTCCCTCCCCCTTGCACGAGAGAAAACGCACGAGGCCCCAACGGACGGGACAAGGGCCCGATAGCCGAAGGAAGGGGCCGGGTCCCGAAAGGACCGCCGGCGGGCGAGCCAGGTGGATCGGCCGCAAAGCAGAAGGGCTCCGGGG
>UMKB01002490.1_pt1 | contig 36835 bp, 39 predicted proteins | sample 1966171 | NCBI WGS metagenome assembly UMKB01 (sample SAMEA4836164, study PRJEB28245) | human gut metagenome | biome: gut microbiome; material: fecal sample | place: Denmark | collected 2008 | reverse complement strand
TTCCGATCTCACTGAAGAAACCGTAGCTTCTGAAAGAGATACAGATCTTGAATATGCACGAACAAAGATTGGACATCTCTTTTATAGACTCGGCATATTTTTTCGGAATCTTTGGAACAGACTTAGCAGATTATGGCAGAAAATTTGCCGTATTCCTTCCTCTGTAGAAAATTTTACTTTAACAATCCAGAATATCTGTGCTAAAATAGAATCATATCAGAAATTTCTGGAACATCCCAGAACAAAAGCTGCGTTTTCTCTCATAAAGGACAGGTTTTTCCGGTTGCTTCGGCATGTATTTCCAACCAGAATACAGGGCACACTTACTTTTGGAAGCTCAGATCCATCTGTTACAGGAGCCGTACTTGCAATTCTGGGAATGACGATACCTCTTCACAAAAATTGCATTGCTGTAACACCTTTATTTGAAGACCGGAATGTTATACTGGGAAATATTCAGATAAAAGGCAGAATATACGGAGTCGTTTTATTAAAAACTGCTCTGGAATTATATTTTAACAAAAATATCAAGTACATCATCAGACGATGGAAGCATAAATAAGGAGGACTGATTATGTCAGGCGAAAACAATTTCAAAGATACTGTAAACTCTCTTTTCAAAGGGCTGGATGCCTTCATTTCCGCCAAAACAGTTGTAGGAGAAGCAATCCATGTAGGAGATACAATCATTCTTCCTCTAGTAGATGTATCCTTTGGTGTTGGTGCTGGTGCATTTGAAGGTGACAAAAAAAGTAACGGCGGTGGCGGTATGACCGGAAAACTCACCCCTAGCGCTGTCCTTGTTATTCAGAACGGAACTACCAAACTGGTAAATATCAAAAATCAGGATGGACTTACAAAGGTTCTTGATATGGTTCCGGATTTTGTAGATCGTTTTTCATCCGGTTTTGGGAAAAACACTTCTTCAGATGATGGAAACGATGAATAAAAATAGAAAAAGAACACTCACAAAAAGACTTTCGTGATTCTCCCGAAAGTCTTTTTTGCATATAATAATATAACCTCAAAAGACGGAGGTCGGATGTGGGAAGACTTTTGGGATTAATGTTGTTCTGCATTGGCATCGGAATGGTGATCGGCATGCTCGTTACAGAAAATGTGATCATTATTATCTCAGCCGGCCTTTGCCTGCTATGTGGATATCACATGTTCTGCAGATGATATTATTGACAACAAGCAGCAGAAGTGATTATAACACGAACAAAGGCACGGGATACATCCCGTGCCTCTTCTTATTCGTTCATTTTAATGAAATGATTATGCTCTTTCTACTTTTCCGGATCTCAGACAAGAAGTACATACATACATCTTCTGTGCACCGCCAGCAGCGGTTTTAACTCTAACGGATTTCACGTTAGATTTCCACATTTTATTAGATCTTCTATGTGAATGACTTACATTATTTCCGAAATAAGCACCTTTTTCACAAACTGCGCATTTAGCCATGATAGCACCTCCTTGACGCTTTTTTTCAACAGGTCTTATTTTAACAGATGAATTTGCCTTTTGCAAGTAAAAAAACAGAAATTCTAAAAATAATATTCCTTTTTCGTAAAAAAAAGGTTATAATACATGCATACTAAAAAATTGGAGGTACCTATATGAATGGACGTATAGATTCCGGATTAGGACAAATCGTCATTGATACAGACGTAATTGCTACCTATGCAGGAAGTGTTGCTGTAGAATGTTTCGGTATTGTTGGAATGGCAGCTGTCAGTATGAAGGACGGACTGGTAAAACTTCTTCGCAAAGACAGCCTGAAACACGGCATCAGCGTAACAATCACTGAAGACAACAGGATCCGCCTGAATTTTCATGTAATTGTTGCCTATGGAGTTAACATCAGTACAATTGCAGATAACCTTGTCAGCAATGTAAAATATAAAGTTGAAGATTTCACCGGTATGGAAATCGAAAAGATCAACATCTATGTGGAGGGCGTACGCGCCATCGATTAATAATCAGAGGAGGAACTTGTGGTGAACATAAAGACCATAGATGCCAAAGTACTTTCCAGAATGTTTCTGGCCGGCGCCAAGAACCTGGAAGCAAAAAAAGAATGGATCAATGAATTAAATGTATTTCCTGTTCCAGATGGAGATACAGGTACAAATATGACTATGACGATCATGTCTGCAGCTGCAGAAGTAAGTGCGCTGACAGAGCCGGATATGGAAACGCTGGCAAAAGCCATTTCTTCCGGTTCTCTTCGTGGTGCCCGTGGAAACTCTGGTGTAATTCTTTCCCAGTTACTTCGCGGATTCACCAGGGGAGTCAGAAAATCCAACGAACTGGATGCCATTACAATCGCTGCTGCCATGGAACGTGCAGTAGAAACAGCATACAAAGCTGTTATGAAACCAAAAGAAGGAACCATCCTTACTGTAGCAAAAGAAGCCGCTCTCAAAGCTGCAGAAATTGCTCCGGAAGCAGAAGAACTGGAACCTTTTTTCAAAGAAATATTTGAACATGCAGAATATACTCTTTCCCGCACACCGGAAATGCTTCCGGTATTAAAAGAAGCTGGTGTCGTTGATTCAGGTGGACAGGGACTCCTTGAAGTACTGCGTGGTGCAATTGACGGCTTTCTCGGCAAAGAAGTTGATTACTCTGAATTTGAGAAACCTGCAGGTGCTGCAGTAACTAAGATTTCTCCACAGGCAGAAGCAGATATCAAATTCGGATATTGTACAGAATTCATCATTCTTCTGAATAAGCCAATGCCAATTGAAGAAGAGCATTCTTTCAAGGAATTTCTTACTTCTATCGGTGATTCTATCGTTCTTGTTGCAGATGATGAAATTGTCAAAGTCCATGTACACACAAACCATCCGGGACAGGCAATCGAACGTGCTTTAACATATGGTTCTCTTTCTCGTATGAAAATTGATAACATGCGTGAAGAGCATCAGGAAAAACTGATTAAAGATGCAGAGAAACTTGCCAAACAGCAGGCAGAGGAAGAAAAACAGCAGACTCCTCCAAAAGAAACCGGTTTCATCGCTGTATCTGCCGGCGCCGGTCTTACAGATATTTTCAGAGAACTTGGAGTTGATTACCTGATTGAAGGCGGTCAGACAATGAACCCAAGTACAGAGGATATGTTAAATGCAATTGACAAAGTCAATGCAAAAACGATCTATATCCTTCCGAATAATAAAAATATCATTCTCGCTGCTAATCAGGCTCGCGATCTTACCGAAGATAAAGAGATCATCGTCATCCCTACCAAGACAATTCCACAGGGTGTGACCGCGCTGATCAGCTTTGTCCCAGAAAAAACAGCTGAAGAAAACACAGCTGAAATGATAGATGCCATTTCCCGCGTACACACTGGTCAGATCACCTATGCAGTGCGTGATACCCGTATAGAAGATAAGGAAATACACGAAGGTGACATTATGGGTATTGGTGACAAGGGTATTCTTGCAGTAGGCAGCGGCAAAGAAAATGTTGCTGTTGCAACCGTAAATGCCATGATGACTGATGATGCAGAAGTAATCAGTATTTATTATGGTTGTGATGCTTCTGAAGAAAAAGCAGAAGCTCTTGCTGCAGTATTGGAAGAAAAATATCCAGACTGTGAAGTAGAAGTAAATAACGGTGGTCAGCCGATTTACTACTATATTATATCTGTAGAATAAACCAATGGGTGACAGTTTACGAACATTAAAGGGTGTTGGAGATAAAACAGAAAAACTTTTTTTTAAACTTGGCATCTATGATACAGACGATCTCCTTCACTATTATCCAAGAAATTATGACGCATTTGAAGCGCCGGTAGATATCGCAGATTTGGAAGAGGGGACGGTAAAAGCCGTCTCCGCTGCGGTATGTTCCGGCGTTTACGTTACTTCTGCAAAAGGCAGGCAGATCATTACTGCATCCATAAATGATTCCTCTGGCAAACTTTCAGTCATATGGTTCAATATGCCATATCTTCGAACTGTGTTGAAGCGAGGCAGTCAGTTTGTCTTCCGTGGACGAATCGTACGAAAGCAGTCCCACCTTGAAATGGAACACCCGGAGGTTTTTACTCCTGCCGCTTATGGAGAAATACTGCACAGTTTACAACCTGTGTACGGGCTGACCGGTGGTCTGTCTAACAAAACTGTTACTAAAATGATTCACCAGCTCCTGAAAAATCTTCCAATGTACAGTGAATTTCTACCTGAAGAAATACGGGAACGTTATCAGCTTGCAGACATCAACTATGCTTTGCGCACCATCCATTTTCCAGGAAATATGGAGGAGCTTCTTTTATCACGAAAACGTCTTGTTTTTGATGAATTTCTGCTGTTCATTCTTTCTGTCCAAATGTTGAAAGAGAAAAGTGAGGAAACACCTAATTATTTTCCAATCAATAAAACATGGACTACCGAACAGATCATAGAAAATCTTCCATATTCTCTGACAGGTGCTCAGCTAAACACCTGGCATGAAATCGAACGTGATATGTCCGGACAGGCTTTAATGTCCCGCCTGGTTCAGGGAGATGTAGGAAGTGGCAAAACAATCATCGCTTTTCTTGCCATGATACTGGCCTGTGAAAATGGTTATCAGGCAGCACTCATGGCACCGACAGAAGTCCTTGCCAGACAACATTACGATGGCTTTCTCAGATTACAGGAGGAACAAGGACTGAATTTCCATGTTGTATTGCTGACAGGTTCCAATACTGCCAGAGAAAAAAGAGAAATTTACCAGCAGATTGTTTCAGGAGAGGCTCAGATCATTATTGGTACCCATGCACTGATTCAGGAAAAAGTTGAATATCATGATCTTGCTTTGGTTGTAACCGATGAACAGCATCGTTTCGGTGTCAAACAAAGAGAAGCTCTCACAACCCGCGGAAATCCACCAAACATTCTTGTTATGAGTGCCACACCAATTCCACGTACATTGGCGATCATCCTATACGGCGACTTGGATATTTCCATCATCGATGAATTACCAGCTAAAAGACTTCCTATCAAAAACTGTGTAGTCAATACTTCCTACCGTCCCAAAGCATATGCCTTTATCCAACGTCAGGTACGGGAAGGCAGACAGGCATATATCATTTGCCCAATGGTGGAAGAGAGCGAAGGACTGGATGCTGAAAATGTACTGGATTACACCAGAAAATTAAAAGGAATCTTTCCTTCGGATATCAATGTATCTTTCCTTCATGGAAAAATGAAACCAAAAGAAAAAAATGAGATCATGGAAAAGTTTGCCGCAAATGAAATTCAAGTTCTTGTATCCACTACGGTAGTTGAAGTTGGTGTCAACGTTCCGAACGCAACTGTCATGATGGTTGAAAATGCAGAACGTTTTGGTCTGGCTCAACTTCATCAGCTGCGTGGTCGTGTTGGAAGAGGAGAATATCAGTCCTACTGTATTTTTATACAGGGTTCTGATGAAGAAACCACCTCAAAACGACTGGATATTCTAAATAAATCAAATGACGGTTTCTATATCGCAGGAGAAGATCTGAAGCTGCGTGGACCTGGTGATCTCTTTGGCATTCGCCAGAGCGGCGATATGGAATTCAGAATCGGAGATATCTACAACGATTCTGCAATCCTGAAATCGGCAAGTGAAGCTGCTGCTGAGATTTTGTCTCTTGATCCTGATCTTTCACTCGAACAGCATCGGGCACTTAAACATTATCTTTTGAAGCGCCAGGAAAACGCCTCCGACGGTCTGGGACTTTGATTCTGGCTCCATGAGCATAGCCAGAAAAGCCATTGCAAATTGTGAAAAAACGTAGTATACTAGTACCGTATCAATTATATCTACCTTGTGAGGAGGCTATTATGGCTACAAGAACAACTACAAAAAAAGCAGAACTCAAGACATCTACTGCAAAATCGGCTACCGAAAAAGAGGCTCCTGCAAAAAAACAGTAACAAAAAAAGTAACAGAAAAAGCTGCAACAGTTAAAAAGACCGCTGTCAGAAAAACATCTTCCAGAAAAACTGTTTCTTTAAATACAGAAGTATATGTACAGTGGCTTGGAAAAGAAGTCTATGAAAGAGACATCATAGAAAACATCAAAAAAGTCTGGACGGAAAAAATGGGCAAAAAAGAATCCGAACTTGTTGATCTGAAAATATATATCAAACCAGAAGATAATGGTGCACATTATGTGATCAACGGTGACATTACAGGATTTATCGAATTATAATCTTATTTTGCAAACATATAAAAACAGATGATCCGAAACGATCATCTGTTTTTTTTCTTCAAATCAACCGTTTTGTATCATTTTCTGTACATTTTTTCAATTTCATGTTATTATAAGGAGAATCTGTCTGCTTTGGCACGACATTTGTTTTTGCAAAGCACCCAAAATAAATAGAGAGGAACAAAATGAATGTTATCTGTTATTGAAACAATCAACACTACAGTAAACAATTTTATCTGGGGTGTTCCGGCTATGATCTGTATTATCGGAGTCGGCCTTTATCTCAGCATCCGTACAGGATTTCTTCAGATCAGGAAATTCCCTTACGCTATGAAAACAACCGTTGGCCGCATGCTCCGAAAACGTGAGGCATCTGACGGAAGAATGACACCTTTTCAGGCTGTCTGTACTGCACTTGCAGCCACAGTCGGAACCGGAAATATTGCCGGAGTCGCAGGCGCCATTGCCATTGGAGGTCCTGGTGCTGTATTCTGGATGTGGATTTCTGCACTCCTTGGCATGTGTACCAAATTTTCCGAAGTAACTCTGGCCGTACACTTTCGTGAAACTAACGAAAACGGTGAACTTGTCGGTGGACCAATGTATTATATCAAAAATGGTTTGAAGAAACACTGGCACTGGCTTGCATACCTCTTTTCCGCTTTTGGTGTACTGACTGTATTTGGTACCGGAAATGCTACACAGGTTAATACGATCACAGCTGCTATTGATTCTGCACTTATAAATTACAATCTGATTTCCTCCGATAGCATCTCTACTGCCAATCTGATCATGGGAATTATCATTGCTTCACTTGTAGCACTTGTGCTCTTGGGTGGAATCAAAAGAATCGGTCAGGTAGCAGAAAAACTGGTTCCATTTATGGCTGTGTTTTATATCATTCTTGCTCTTGGCGTTGTTTTCCTTAATTTCAGCCGCATTCCATATGTATTTTCTTCTATTTTTAAAGGAGCGTTTACCCCGGCTTCTGTTACAGGCGGAGCAGTAGGAAGCTTCTTTATGAGCATGAAAAAAGGTGTATCCCGAGGTATCTTCTCTAATGAAGCAGGTCTTGGTACCGGTTCGATCGCACATGCTTGCGCAGATACACGTAAACCTGTCAAACAGGGATTTTTTGGGATCTTTGAAGTATTTACAGACACCATCGTCATCTGTACTCTTACCGCACTCGTAATCCTTTGCAGTGGAATTCCTGTTTCATATGGCGCAGCAGCAGGAGCAGAGCTTACTATTCTCGGATTTACTTCTACATACGGAAGCTGGGTTTCTGTCTTCACAGCTGTGGCAATGTGCTGTTTTGCATTTTCTACGATCATCGGATGGGGACTTTATGGTGCAAGATGCTGTGAATTCCTCTTCAGCAGTTCCAGGACAACCAAACCATTCATGGTCCTGTATTCTCTGGTAGCAATTCTTGGCGCAACTGTAGATCTTGGACTTTTATGGAATATTGCCGAAACCTTCAACGGTCTGATGGCTATTCCAAACCTTATTGCTGTATTCCTTCTGTCCGGTGTAGTTGTAAAACTTGTAAAAGAGTATTTTACAACAGGCGATGGAAAAGATGCCTGACCTTCTATATAAAAATTTATTTTAGTTTCTTCCATTTCGTGCAGAATGTTCCAGTGTATTTCTTGCTTCATTCCATATACTAGCACTGTAACATCCAAATTAAACGAAAACCAAGGAGGAAATTATCATGACAAAGAACAGTTCTTCTAACAGAGCAGTTGTACCTGAAGCCAAAGGAGCCCTGGATCGTTTTAAATTCGAAGTTGCAAATGAACTGGGCGTTCCGCTTACCGATGGCTACAACGGAAACCTGACATCCAAACAGAACGGAAGTGTCGGCGGATATATGGTCAAAAAAATGATTGAACAGCAGGAAAGACAGATGTCCGGCAATTCTCAGAATGAACAGTACTGATTCATTTCCAAGAACTGATCTGAGCGAAATCTGATCCGACTCTGAACAGACAGTGTTGTTTTATAACTGTATGCAGCTATGAAACAACACTGTTTCTTTTTGCGTACAATGGTTTACTTTTTCCAAAAAATAGGGTAAACTTGTATAAAATATTAATTTTCTATGAATTTTGTATAAGTTTACAATAATTAATTGCCAATTTTTTGTTGACTTGTTATAATATATGAGAATAGCTGTATTATAACAAAAAAACCAGTAATGTATTGGTGAAAATGGAGAGATGAACGATGAATTTAGGAATCATTGCACACAACAGCAAAAAAGTACTTATAGAAGATTTCTGTATCGCCTACAAGAATATACTCGCCAAACATGAGGTCTATGCCACAGGAACTACCGGTCGAAGAATAGAAGAAGCCACGAACCTTCATGTGCATAAATTTCTTGCAGGAAGCATTGGCGGAGACAAACAGTTCATGGAAATGGTAGAGCGTCAGGATCTTGATATGGTTATCCTTTTTTATAATCCGGTTATGATTGATCCGAAAGAACCGGATATCACAGCGATCGTTATGCGTTGTGATCAGTATAACATACCGGTTGCCACCAACATTGCAACAGCCGAACTTCTGATTCTCGGACTGGCACGTGGTGACCTGGATTGGAGATTAAATCTGAAATGAGAGTAATAGCAGGAAAAGCCAGGCGTCTTGCCCTCAAGACTGTACCAGGCATGGAAACCCGTCCTACTACGGACCGTATAAAAGAAACACTTTTTAATATTCTGCAGCCTGAAATACCGGACTGCCGCTTTCTTGATCTGTTCAGCGGCAGCGGTGGTATTGGAATCGAAGCTTTAAGCCGCGGTGCAGAATCTGCTGTTTTTGTAGAAAAGAATCCCAAAGCATGTGCCTGCATCAGGGAGAATCTTACATTTACAAAACTTGCCGAACATGGTAAACTGCTGAACATGGATGTTTTACAGGCTCTTCGCTCTCTCGAAGGTGAAGAGGCTTTTGACTGTATTTTTATGGATCCACCATATAATAAAGATCTGGAGCGTCAGGTTCTCGAATATCTGAAAGACAGTTCTCTGGCAAATACCGATACCCTGATTGTTACAGAAGCCGATCTTCATACGGATTTTTCTTATGTGGAAGAATTAGGATATGAATTATCCCGTTCCAAAGAATACAAAACAAACAAACATATATTTTTGCATAAAAGAAAGTGAGAATACCTATGGTAACAGCAGTCTATCCGGGAAGTTTTGATCCGGCAACCTATGGTCATCTGGATGTTATCCGACGTGCAAGTGTCTCCTTTGACAGAGTTGTAGTCGGTGTTTTGCAGAATTCTGCAAAAAGTCCGTTGTTTTCTGTAGAAGAACGTGTTAATATATTGGAAAAGGCAACAAAGGACATTCCTAATGTGGTAATCAGACCATTTGACGGACTTTCTGTGAATTTTGCCAGAGAGAATCATGCGCAGGTAATCGTACGCGGTCTTCGCGCAGTTACTGATTTTGAGTATGAGCTTCAGATGGCACAGACCAATCGTGTTCTGGCTCCGGATGTTGATACTGTATTCCTTACCACTACATTGGAGTACGCTTATGTCAGCTCCACCATCATGAAAGAAGTTGCCCGTTTCGGTGGTGATCTATCCAGTTTTGCACCGCCGGAGATCATACAGGCATTATGTAAAAAAATGCAGGAAGAGAAAGAAAAAAACAAGGAGAATATACTATGAGCAGCAGAATCGAACAGATTATTGACGAAATTGATGAATTTATAGAAAGCTGTAAATTTCAGCCATTGTCCGCAACCAAAATTATTGTAAATAAAGAAGAGATTGAAGAACTTTTAAGAGAACTTCGTCTCAAAACACCTGATGAAATCAAACGTTATCAGAAGATCATCAGTAATAAGGATGCAATCCTTGAAGACGCTCAGTCCAAAGCAGATGCTATTATCGCAGATGCTCAGGCCAAAGCACAGGAGCTCGTTACACAGCATGAGATCATGCAGAAAGCATATGCTCAGGCTAATGATACAATTAACGCAGCTAATAAACAGGCACAGGAAATCCTTGATTCCGCTACACAGGATGCAAACAGCATTCGTTTAAGTGCTATCACATACACTGATGACATGATGGCAAATATCGGTTCCGTCCTGAACCAGACTCTTGAAGACGCAGGTGGTAAATACAAAGGATTTATCGACGCTCTCCAGAGTTGTCTTGATGTTGTTAATCATAACCGTCAGGAACTTGCTCCTCAGACAGCACAGGCAGCAGCTATGACCGGATCTTATCATGAAGAACCGGCAGACGCACCGGAAGAAGACAGTCTGTTAGATGATCTTGGAGAAGAATAAGGCGAATAACACGGTTGTAATTCCATTCAGAAGTTTTGCTGTTATATAAGGAATCATTGATAGTTTCCGTGTAACCAGGCTTCTTGTCTGAAATGTTATACAGATTCCGCCAAACGCTGTCAGAAATAATGTCAACAGATATTTCCATTGCATATGAATATTGGCATTTTGAAGACGACAAAGTCCTGTTGTCAGTTCCAATATACCGGATAATGTATATCCGATGAGATTTTTCATATTCCAAAAATGACTGATACAGGCAGACAGAATGGAAAACATAAGAATGTATCCGCCCAGGCGGGTAACTGTTTCAAACCCATTCATAATGGAGACATCCAGAAAAGCTCCTGATGAGCTTGAGACGGGTGTCTTTTTTTTCTTATCTGCTGATAAAAACTGGATTTTATTTCGATAAACTACAAATCGAAATAAAAGCATAATTGTAAGATCAGACAATGCAAATATTCCAAACACTGTTCGTGCAGGAATCTGATCTTTGAGACAGATATGACACAGATATGTACGTACAAACACAGGGCTTGCATGATTTGTAAATGTAAGAAGATATTTTGCCTCTGACTCACTGATCTGATGATTTTCATACAGATCGGATGTTATTTTGGCACCAACCGGATAGCCGCAGAGTGCTCCGACAATGACTGCATAAGCACCTGCTGCTGAGACACCCAGTACTTTATTCCAGATCACTTCCACAGGCTGCAGTAGTTTTCCTGCCATATTTGTATGAATCAATATTCCTGTCAATATCAGAAATGGCAGCAAAACAGGCAGAAGAACATTCAACCACAATTGCATCCCTTCTTTTGAAGCTGCAAGTGCTTCCTGTGGATACAACAACAAAAAACATATTTGTGAAATACTGAAAACGGTATAAAATATTTTTCTCATAAATACAGCTTTTTATATTTTTATTCTTTACTTTATGCTGCATATCAGACAGATATGTCGATAAAATAAATATACACGCAACAATTCATTAATGGAGGAAATCAATATGAGAGTATTAGAAAACTGCGAACCCAAGCAGGTATTTTATTATTTTGAGGAAATCTGCAAAATCCCACACGGTTCCAGAAACACCAAACAGATCAGCGATTATCTGGTAGCTTTTGCAAAAGAACATGGTTTTGACTACGTGCAGGATGAAATGAACAATGTAATCATTTATAAACCAGCAACACCCGGCTATGAGAATGCACCAACTGTTATTCTGCAAGGTCATATGGACATGGTTTGCGAGAAAAGGCCCGATGTACAGCATGACTTCGAAAAAGACGGACTAAATCTTTCTGTAAAAGATGGATATGTCACAGCCAACGGAACTACTCTTGGTGGTGATGACGGTATTGCAGTAGCGTATGCACTGGCACTTCTTGACAGTACAGATCTGCCACATCCGGCACTGGAAGTGCTGATCACTGTAGATGAAGAAATCGGTCTTCTTGGTGCTGTAGGGCTTGACTGCAGTGTACTCAAGGGTAAACGTATGATCAATATGGACTCAGAAGCAGAGGGCAGCCTCTGGATCAGTTGTGCCGGTGGACTTTCTGCTGTCAGCCATATCCCGGTTGCACGAGTAGACGCAGAAGGAGAAAAACTTCAGATAAAAGTATGCGGCCTGATGGGTGGTCATTCCGGTTCTGAGATTGACAAAAAACGAGCAAATGCCAATGTAGTCATGGGACGTTTTCTGTATGGACTCAAAAGAGAAGCAGATTATGAGATTATTTCCATGACTGGTGGACAGAAAGATAATGCCATTACACGAGAAGCAGTCTGCGATATTCTTGTATCCAAAGAAGAAATGGATGCCGTCAAAGCATATGCCTCCAAGGTTGAAAAAGGTCTTCGCGAAGAATATGACGGAAGTGATAAGGGTATTTCTATCCAAATCACAGAAGCAGGCCATGAATCTGCAAAAGTCCTTCACCCGACAAGCCGTGAAAAAGTTCTGTTCTATCTGATGGAGGTTCCTTTCGGTATCCAGAAAATGAGTGCAAATATCGAAGGCCTTGTAGAAACCTCTACCAATATTGGTATTGTATCTCTCTCTGAAGATGAATTTTTTGCAAGTTCAGGTGTCAGAAGTTCCGTAGAAGCAGCACGCAATGCTCTTTCCGATAAGATTCAGTATCTGACAGAATTCCTTGGCGGAGAATATGAAATTCAGGGCGCTTACCCTGCATGGGAGTATCGCAAAGAATCTCCACTTCGCGACAAAATGGTTGAAGTATATGAAACCATGTACGGTCAGAAACCAGAAGTTGTAGCTATTCATGCCGGTCTTGAATGTGGTCTGTTTTATAAAAAAATCGATGGCCTTGACTGTGTATCTCTCGGACCGGATATGAAAGACATCCATACTTCCGAAGAAGTGCTTGACATTGCTTCTACAGAACGTGTATGGAAATATCTTGTAAAAGTTCTTGAAGAGTTAAAAGACTGAGCTTAAGCAGTCAAAATTCTATTATAAATTCAATTACTCAAAAAGGCTTCGCAGATATGCGGAGTCTTTTTTGCATATAATAATCTGAAAACCACTCAGAAAGTATGACATCTATGTCACGTTCTTCTTTTTTCTTTGTGTTTTTTATTCTGATACTGTCTAACAGCATACTGTCCTTCATTTCATTCAGTCGAAGTACTGTCTCTGTTCTAAAAAAAGACTGTGCTGCCTCTGCTGATTTCCGACAGCAGGATCTGTCCCCGGAACTTTATCGTCAATTGACAGAATCTGGTCTTTATCCCTCAGACTGGTGTGATCTTCTTACCACAACCATGTTAAACAGTCATTTTCATCCTCAACATATTTTTCCTGATAATACCTTTTATCTGTTGTACAAAAAAAGCTGCTATCTGCAGCTAAAAAAATATTATGAAGCAATCTGGGGAAATCTGCAGTATTTTCCTGTTGCCTCTGATGACATCAGCTATGAAGACAGTTGGATGGACTCACGTACATACGGTGGAAATCGCCATCATGAAGGAACCGATCTCTTTGGTCCCGTCAACCAATCCGGCTATTATCCCATCGTCAGTATCACAGACGGCATTGTTGAACAAAAAGGCTGGCTGCCTCTTGGCGGATACCGAATTGGTATCCGTTCTGACTCTGGCGGATATTTTTATTATGCGCATCTTTCCTCCTATGAGGAAGATTTTACTCCCGGCGATAGAGTGCAGGCCGGAGAAATTCTTGGTTTCATGGGAAATACCGGATATGGACAGGAGGGCACTTCCGGAAGGTTTCCGGTGCACCTTCACCTTGGCATCTATATCACCACCCCAGAAGGACAGGATATCAGCGTAAATCCATACCATGTTTTACAATGTCTCCGAAAAAAAATCAGAAAGTATACATATTACTAACAAAAATTGTACAAATTGTGTTATACTGTATGGGAAGTTTTGTCTTTTCGTATTTCAGGTCTTAACTTCAAAGCAACAATCCTGCAAGGAGCGATATTTATGGAAATACAGTTATGGAGAAGTATTTTATGTCCATATGAACTTGCTGTCAAAGAACTGATGGTAAAGTTTGAACATATTATAGATGAACACAAGCAAAATGACCTGTATTCCCCGATTGAACAGGTCAGTGGGCGTGTCAAGAGTCTTCCAAGTATCCTGGAGAAAATGCAACGCAAACATATCCCCATGGAAAAGATGGAAGAAGAGATTGAAGACATTGCCGGTATCCGCATCATCTGTCAGTTTGAAGAAGATATTGATACCGTAGCCTCTATTATCCGTAGCCGCAGTGATATGACCATCAAAAGTGAAAAAAACTATCTGAAACATATCAAGCAGAGTGGTTACCGGAGTTATCATCTGATCATTTATTATACTGTAGATACGATCAATGGGCCAAAACGCCTTCAGGCCGAAATTCAGATTCGTACAATGGCTATGAACTTCTGGGCTACGATCGAACATTCTCTGCAGTATAAGTACAAAGGCGAGATGCCTTTACATGTAGCCGAGCGACTGAGCAACGCAGCTGATGCAATCATTGCACTGGACCGTGAAATGTCATCTGTTCGTGATGAGATTATGGATGCGCAGAATTCTTCACAGACACAGTCCAATCTGGTAAAAGACATTTTGCTCAGCATTGAAAACCTGTACAAGATTTCCAATAAAAGAGAAGTTGAAAAAATCCAGGATGAATTTCTACGGGTATTCCGCACAAAAGATCTTCAGCAGCTTGCCCGTTTTCATCGTCAGCTCGACATTATTGCGGAGGGTTATAGAGCCCAGTCCGTTTCATTTTAGGAGTATATAATGCAAAACTTTTTACCCGTAACAAAGCAGGAAATGCAGCAGCGCGGATGGGATCAGGTCGATTTTGTATATATCACAGGAGATGCCTATGTAGATCATCCTTCTTTCGGTTCTGCCATTATCAGCCGTCTCCTTGAGAGTCGTGGATACCGTGTTGGAATCATCCCACAGCCGGACTGGCGTCATAAAGAAAGCATTCAGACTTTTGGTGAACCGCGCCTTGGTTTCCTTGTAACAGCCGGAAATATGGATTCCATGGTCAATCATTACACAGTCTCAAGGAAACATCGCCAGAAAGATTCTTATTCTCCGGGCGGCGAGATGGGACTTCGGCCGGATATGCCAACGGTCGTATACAGCAACCTGATTCGTCAGACATATAAACATACTCCAATTATCCTTGGCGGTATTGAGGCAAGCCTCAGACGTCTTGCTCATTACGATTACTGGGATAACCGCGTGCGTAGAAGTGTCCTTATGGATTCCGGTGCGGATCTGATTTCTTACGGAATGGGAGAGCATTCAATTCTTCAGATTGCCGAAGCACTACAGAGTGGACTGCCAGTTGAAGAGATCACTTACATTCCTGGTACTGTGTACAAGTGCAAAGATCTGTCCCGTGCATTCGAACCAATCGTTCTCCCTTCCTATGAGGAAGTTTCGTCTAACAAACACACTTATGCTGACAGTTTCGCAGTTCAATACCGTAATACAGATCCTTTTACCGCCAAACCACTTGCTGAGAGTTATGGAACCAGAGGCTATATTATTCAGAATCCTCCGGCACATCCGCTTTCACAGCAGGAAATGGATGATGTCTATGATTTGCCATATACTGACACCTGGCATCCGATGTATAATGCCAAAGGCGGTATTCCGGCACTGAAGGAAATTAAATTCAGTCTCACCAGCAACCGTGGCTGTTTCGGTGGATGTAATTTCTGTGCACTGACATTTCATCAGGGCAGAATCCTTCAGACCCGAAGCCATGAATCGATTCTGAAAGAAGCCATCAAAATGACAAAAGATCCTGATTTTAAGGGTTATATTCATGATGTAGGCGGTCCGACCGCAGATTTCAGACAACCATCCTGTCAGAAACAGCTGACAAAAGGAGTCTGTCAGAATCGCCAGTGTCTTTTTCCGAAGCCATGTGGAAACCTTCAGGTAGATCACACAGACTATGTTTCCCTTCTTCGAAAACTGCGCAAAGTACCCGGTGTCAAAAAAGTCTTTATCCGTTCTGGTGTACGTTTTGATTATGTTGTCGCAGATAAAAGTCCTGTATTTATGCAGGAACTGGTCAAATATCATATCAGTGGACAGCTTCGTGTTGCACCGGAACATGTTTCAGACCAGGTACTTCACTATATGGGTAAACCATCTCATCAGATCTATCAGACGTTTCTCAGAGAATATGACAAAGCAAATGAAGCTACCGGCAAGAAACAGTATGCTGTTCCATACTTTATGTCTTCTCATCCAGGATGTACGATCAAAGATGCCGTAAAACTCGCTGAATATGTGCGTGATCTTGGCTTCACCCCGGAACAGGTGCAGGACTTTTATCCAACACCATCCACACTTTCTACCTGTATGTATTATACCGGTATCAATCCACTGGACGGAAAATCGGTTTATGTACCGAAAGATCCTCATGAAAAAGCGATACAACGTGCGTTGATGCAGTACAAGAATCCAGCCAACCGTAAGCTGGTTCTGGAAGGACTGCAGCGTGCCGGACGCATGGATCTGGTCGGTTTTGGCCCGAAATGCCTAATTCGTCCGGAAAAGAAAAACAGTTTTTCTCCAGGAAATAAAAATTCTGGTTCATCACGCAGACCAGCTCACAGAACCACCATCCGCAATACACATAAGAAAAAAACGAAGAAATAAAACATTTAAAGGAGCATTACATGAGTAAAACAAAAAAACGTAATTCTTCCAGAAAGGGAGATTATGGATATCTTGCCTCCGAAAAGAAACGGCGGATTCTTATTACAGCTGTTTTATTTGCAGTACCTTTGCTGATTTTTTTCTCAGCAATGCTATATTTTCATACAAGACTGACTATCTGGACTGTGATAGCTGTTGTCGGCTGCCTTCCAGCCTGCAAATCTCTGGTCAGCCTGATCATGATCTTTCGCGCCAGACAAGTAGAAACATCTGTATACCGTAGGATTCATGAACATGCCGGCGAACTTACCATGTCTTATGAAATGTACATGACTTTCTATGAGAAAAGTGCAAACATTGACGCATTTGCAATTTGTGGAAACACTGTTGTCGGATATAGCAGTGATCCTAAAATTGACGTAGCTTTCATGGAGCGGGAATGTCAGAAGATTCTCAGAGGAAACAGTTTCAAAGCAACCGTCAAGATTTTTACCCGACTGGATCCGTTTTTGGAACGTCTTGATTCCATGAATGCACACAAAGAATCTCTGGAGGAGGGAATTAAATTCCGCCCGGACGAAAAATATCCGGAACTTTCCAGAAATGAACTGATCAAACACACTATTCTGGCAATCTGTCTGTAAAGGAGCTTTATGAAAGAATTCCAAATCACCGAAAACGAGGCCGGACAGCGCTTTGACAAATATCTTGCAAAACTACTCCGGAATGCACCCAAAAGCTTTTTTTATAAAATGCTTCGAAAAAAAAACATCACATTAAATGGCAGAAAAGCAACTGGAAACGAAAAGCTCAACACCGGAGACCAGATCAGACTGTTTCTCAGTGATGAAACTTTTTCAAAATTCAGTCAGCAGGAACAGACAGCAAGGGCCGTAACTGATCTGGATATCATCTATGAAGACACTGATATTCTTCTGATCAACAAACCGGCAGGTATGCTTTCTCAGCCAGATGATACCAAAGAACCTTCCATGGTAGAATACCTGATTGGATATCTTCTTCAAAATGGTTCACTGACAGAAGAAAATCTGCGGACCTTTCATCCTTCCGTATGCAACCGTCTGGACAAAAATACAAGCGGTGTTATCGCAGCCGGAAAATCTCTTGCAGGACTGCAGGAACTGTCAACGTTATTTCATGACCGTACCGTTCATAAAGACTATTTATGCATCGTTAAGGGAAAGCTTACCCGCTCGCGGCATATCCGTGGATATCTGCATAAAGATGCAAACCTGAATAAAGTAAGTGTCTCACCGACAAAAGAAAAAGATGCCCAGCCAATCGAAACACAGTACACACCTATCTGCAATAATGAGCATGCAACTCTTTTGAAAGTACGACTGATCACGGGCCGTACACATCAGATTCGTGCGCATCTGGCATCTGAGGGACATCCTCTGGCCGGTGATGCAAAATACGGCAGCCAGGAATTCAATCGATATTTCCGTGATCATTATGGGCTGAAACATCAGCTTCTCCATGCTTATCGCCTGACTTTTCCTGAACTTGAAGGAAAATTGCATAACCTGTCCAAAAAACATTTTGAGGCAGTTTTACCAGTGCAATTTCAACATATATTAAAAGAAGAACATTTAGAGGAGTGTAGTTATGAAAATCTGGAATGAAATCTGGGATTATGTAAAAATGATCATCATTGTTGTAGTAGTAGTTCTTGTTGTAAATAATGTTGTTCTCATCAACGCCAAAATTCCGTCTGAATCCATGGAATATACGATTATGACCGGTGACCGTATCTTCGGTTTCCGCATGGCATATGGTCTGAACTTCGATTTCTTCGGCAAACACATTTCCTACAAAACCAAAGATCCGGAACGCTTTGATATCATCATCTTCAAATTTCCGGATGATGAAAGCCAGCTGTTCATCAAACGTCTGATCGGACTTCCTGGTGAAACCGTTGAAATCCGTGACGGTAAAGTATACATAAATGGCTCTGATGAACCATTGGATGACAGCTTCGTACCGGAGGTTCCGACCGGAAATTATGGTCCCTATAAGGTACCGGAAAACAGTTACTTTATGCTCGGTGACAACCGCGAATATTCCAGAGACTCAAGATTCTGGAAAAACACATTTGTATCCTTTGATGAGATTGTCGGAAAAGCCGTTGTACGCTATTATCCATCTATCAAACTTCTGAACTGAGAGGATTTTCCAATATGGCAACCTGGAACAGCAGAGGCCTCCGGGGTTCAACCCTGGAGGATCTCGTGAACCGAACCAATGAACAATATGCAGAAAAAAACCTTGCTCTGATTCAGAAAATTCCAACGCCGATCACACCAGTCCGCATGGACAAAGAAAACCGTCATATCACACTCGCATACTTTGAGCAACGCAGTACAGTCGATTATATCGGTGCTGTTCAGGGAATCCCGGTCTGCTTTGATGCTAAAGAATGCAGTGTTGATACTTTTCCGTTAAGCAATATCCACCCGCATCAGGTCGAATTCATGAACGCCTTTGAGCAGCAGGGCGGAATTGCTTTTTTTCTTATTTTTTTCAGTCATGCAGATCTGTTTTATTACCTTCCGCTCCGTGACCTGATGAAGTTCTGGAATCGCATGCAGTCCGGAGGGCGCAAAAGCTTTCGGCGCGAAGAATTGAATTCCATTTACTATTTACAGAAAAAAAATGGATTTCTTGTTCCCTATCTGGATGGAATCCAGACAGATCTGAAATTGCGGGATTGACATTTTCTATTTTTTCTACTATAATTTTCTTGTTTTTACATAGTAGCATGGTAGCACGTTAAAGTGCTTATCTGTAATGAGGAGGAAACGACTATGCAGCGAATTTTTCATACACCTGAAGGTGTTCGCGATATTTATAATGGAGAGTGCAGCCAGAAGCATCATCTTCAGACAGAAATCCGCAAAGTATTTGATTCCTATGGATATGAGGAGATTGAAACTCCTTCCTTTGAATATTTTGAAGTATTCAGCAGAGAAGTAGGTACAATTCCTTCCAAGGATCTGTATAAATTTTTTGACCGTGAAGGAAATACCCTGGTATTACGCCCGGACTTCACACCATCCGTATCAAGAGCCTGCGCTACTTATTTTAATCCGGAGCACCAGGTTATAACACTTTCTTATACAGGAAACACTTTTATCAATAATTCCAGCTATCAGGGCCGACTCAAAGAGACCACTCAGATGGGTGTAGAACGTATCGGTGATGATTCTGCCGAAGCAGATGCAGAACTTCTCGCCATGACAGTTGAATGCCTTTTAAAAGCCGGATTAAAAGAATTTCAGGTCAGTGTCGGACAGGTTGACTATTTCAAATCTCTTCTTCAGGATGCCAATCTGGATATCGAAGAAGAAGAAAATCTCCGTTCCCTGATCTCCCAGAAAAACTATTTTGGTGTAGAAGATCTTGTACGCAGCCAGAATATTCCGGAATCTCTGGAAAAAGCTTTTCTGGAACTTCCACACCTGTTCGGCTCTTCAGAAATTCTTCAGAAAGCACGCAGTCTGACAGACAATATCTGTGCAATCAAAGCGGTAGAACGGCTGGAAGAAATCTATGAAATTCTCAAAATTTACGGATATGAAAAGTATGTTAGCTTTGATTTCGGTATGCTCAGCAAATTTCAGTATTATACAGGAATCATTTTCCAGGCATATACTTATGGAACCGGTGAACCAGTCGTAAAAGGAGGACGTTACAACAATCTTCTGAAACATTTCGGCAAACCTGCTGCCTCCATTGGTTTTGGCATCACTGTCGATAATCTCCTTATGGCTCTGTCCAGACAGAAGCTCTCACTTCCTGAAAAAAAAGCACCGGTCATTCTTACCTATACAGAAGCTAATCGCCGCGAAGCCATTCTGGAAGCGCAGAAATTGAGAAGCGAAGGAACGGCTGTAGCTCTTCGCCGTGAAAAGGAGGACTGCTGATATGAGATATCTTACCGTTGCCCTTACGAAGGGAAGACTTGCACAGAAAACGCTGGATATGTTTGAACAGATTGGAATCACCTGCGAAGAAATGCGTGACAAAGATACCCGCAAACTGATCTTTGTCAATGAAGATCTGAAATTTCGCTTTTTCCTCGCCAAAGGACCTGATGTACCAACTTACGTTGAATACGGTGCTGCCGATATCGGCGTCACTGGCAAGGATATCATTCTTGAAGAAGGACGTAAGCTTTATGAAGTAATGGACCTCGGATTCGGGAAATGTCGTATGTGTGTCTGTGGACCGGAAAGTGCCCGTGAACTGCTTCAGAACAACCAGTTGATCCGCGTTGCAACCAAATATCCAAACATTGCCAAAGACTATTTTTATAATAAGAAACATCAGACAGTAGAGATCATTAAGCTGAACGGTTCCATCGAACTGGCTCCGATCGTCGGACTTTCCGAAGTGATCGTAGATATTGTTGAAACCGGAAGCACCCTGCGTGAAAACGGTCTGAATGTTCTTGAAGAAGTCTGCCCGCTTTCTGCAAGAATGGTCGTAAACCAGGTCAGCATGAAAATGGAAGATGAACGAATTCGTAACCTGATCCGTGATCTCAGAAATGTGATCAGTAAATAATAACCAACAGAAGGGATGAACATAATGCGTACAGTAGCACTTACAAAAGAAAGTACAAAAGATATTCTGGAAAATCTCCTGAAACGAAGCCCAAACAACTATGGCAAATTTGAAGCAGCAGTTGACGAAATTCTGAACAAAGTAAAAACAGAAGGCGATGCCGCTCTTTTTGCCTATACAAAAGAGTTCGACAAAACAGAGATCAGTGCAGATACGATCAAAGTAACTGAAGAAGAAATAAAAGAAGCTTATGAGGCAGTCGATCCGGCTCTGATCGATGTTATCCGCAAAGCACTTGTTAATATCAGAAGCTATCACGAAAAACAGCGCCAGAACAGCTGGTTCACCAGTGAAACAAATGGTACCATGCTTGGACAGAAAGTAACTGCACTTGCACGTGTTGGTGTTTACGTTCCGGGCGGAAAGGCTGTTTATCCTTCTTCCGTACTGATGAACATCGTTCCGGCCAAAGTAGCAGGAGTAGATCAGATCGTTATGACAACTCCTCCGGGAAAAAACGGTAAAGTCAATCCATCCACTCTGGTTGCAGCCAAAGAAGCCGGTGCAGATGAAATTTACAAAGTCGGCGGAGCACAGGCAATCGGTGCACTTGCTTACGGTACAGAAAGCATCCCAAAAGTTGACAAAATTGTAGGACCTGGAAACATCTTTGTAGCGCTTGCCAAAAAAGCGGTCTATGGCTATGTCAGCATTGACTCCATTGCCGGCCCAAGTGAGATTCTGGTTCTTGCCGATGAAACAGCCAATCCAAGATATGTAGCTGCCGACCTTCTTTCACAGGCAGAACATGACGAGCTTGCTTCTGCCATCCTGATCACGACCAGCAAAGAGTTCGCTGCAAAAGTCAGTGAAGAAGTAGACGGCTTCGTCAAAGTCCTTTCCCGTAAAGAGATCATCCAGAAATCTCTGGATAACTTTGGTTATATTTTGATCGCAGAAGACATGGATGAAGCCATTGAAGCAGCCAACGCCATTGCTTCTGAACATATGGAGATTGTAACTGCCAACCCATTTGAAGTAATGATGAAAGTAAGAAATGCCGGAGCAATCTTTATCGGTGAAAACAGCTCTGAACCACTCGGCGATTATTTTGCCGGACCAAACCATGTTCTTCCGACAAATGGAACAGCAAAATTCTTCTCCGCACTTTCTGTCGATGATTTTGTAAAAAAATCCAGTATCGTGTACTATTCGAGAGAAGCTCTGCGTAAAATTCATAAAGACATTGAACAGTTTGCAACTTCAGAACAGCTGACTGCACATGCCAACTCTATTGCTGTCCGTTTTGAAGACGAAGAACAGTAGGAGGAAACAGATATGGCAAGAGAAGCATCTGTAGAACGTAATACAAAAGAAACAGAGATCAAACTCAAACTGACTCTGGATGGAACTGGTTATTCTGATATTGAAACCGGCGTCGGTTTCTTTAACCATATGCTTGACGGTTTTACAAGACATGGCCTTTTTGATCTCTGCGTTCGTGTCCATGGCGATCTGGAGGTAGATGACCATCATACAATTGAAGATACCGGTATTGTCCTTGGTACTGCGATCAAAGAAGCAATTGGAGACAAGAAAGGAATCCGCCGCTACGGAAGCTGTATCCTCCCAATGGATGAAGTTCTTGTACTCTGTGCAATCGACCTTTCCGGCCGGCCATATTTTTCATGGGATGCAGAGTTTACTTCCGAAAAGATCGGAGATATGTCCACTGAAATGGTAAAAGAGTTTTTCTATGCTATTTCTTATTCCTGTGGCATGAACCTGCATATCAAAGTACTTACCAATGGCAACAGCCATCATGTTGCCGAAGCAATGTTCAAAAGCTTTTCCAAAGCATTGGATCAGGCTGTTTCCTATGATCCACGCATTACAGATGTACTCTCTACCAAGGGAAGTCTTGCATAAGGAGGAATACACATGGCAGATAAACTACTGATTCCATGCCTGTATCTGCAGTCAGGAAAGGCAGTTACCGGATTTGGTCAACGAAATCTCTTTGGAGAAGGAAATATAGAAGATCTTGTGCGTTTTTACCGAGATAACGGAGCAGATGAACTGCTGGTTTTTGACTTTTCGTCTGGAGATAAAGAGCATGATCAGGCTATTGCAAATATCAAACAGATTTGTGCGATTGCTGAAATTCCTGTTATGGCAGCTGGAAATATCAATCGCATGGAAGATGTCAAAAAGCTTCTTTATGCCGGATGTGCCAAAGTTGTTCTGAATTTTTCCAAAGAAAGTAATATTTTACTTCTTGAGGAAGTATCCAAACGTTTCGGTAAAGAAAAAATGGTCATCAGTATTTCTTCTATGGAAGAATTTGCAGATAACCAAAAACTGATTGAAAAGTATGCAGATGAAATTCTTGCATTGGATACGATTCAGGACGAAATCGCTACGAGTTCTGATATGAAGGTTATTCTTCATACAGAAGAGAGTAAAACAGATGCCCTGAAAGATCTTCTCAAAAAAGAATCTGTACATGCTTTAAGCGGTGCTTATATCAGTTCTCTTGAGGTGAAACTTATTAATTTCAAAGAAGACTGCAAAGCTTCCGGAATTCCGGTCATTACTTTCGAAAGTGCTATCAGCTGGTCTGATTTCAAACTCAACAATGACGGATTGATTCCGGTGGTAGTTCAGGATTACAAAAACGACCAGGTACTTATGGTAGCATATATGAATGAACAGGCCTTCCAAAATACTCTGAAAACTGGTAAAATGACTTACTGGAGCCGCAGTCGTCAGGAACTCTGGCTCAAGGGTCTTACTTCCGGTCACTTTCAGTATGTAAAATCACTTGCGCTGGACTGCGACAATGACACAATTCTCGCTAAAGTAGATCAGATCGGAGCAGCCTGTCATACCGGAAGTCGGAGTTGTTTCTTCAAACCTCTGATTCAGAAAGAGTATAACGACACAAATCCTCTTCATGTCTTTCAGGATGTCTACGATGTGATTGCTGACCGCAAGGTACATCCAAAAGATGGATCTTATACCAATTATCTTTTTGACAAGGGAATTGACAAGATTCTCAAGAAAGTAGGAGAGGAATGTGCAGAAATTATTATAGCAGCAAAAAATCCTGACAAAGAAGAAATCAAATATGAAATTTCGGATTTTCTGTATCATGCCATGGTTCTGATGGTAGAAAAGGGAGTTACCTGGGAAGAGATTACCAGTGAACTTGCCAGAAGGTAACCCATGTCTGCAGAATATCCCACAGGAGAATTATCTTGGAAACAAAGACAGATAGACTTTTTATAATCATACCGGCATATAACGAACGAGAAAATATCCGACAAGTACTTGATGACTGGTATCCTGTCATTCAGGCGCATTCCGGAAATGGTGAATCCCGCCTGGTTGTGATTGATGACGGAAGCAAGGATGATACATACATAATCATGCAGGAATATGCAAAAGAACACCCTTTGTTCAGCCCTATCACGAAAACAAACAGTGGACATGGTGCAACTGTTTTATATGGATATCATTATGCACTTGATCATGATGCAGATTTTGTTTTTCAGACTGATTCAGATGGTCAGACACTTCCCTCTGAATTTGAACAGTTTTGGGATCAGAGGGAAGCATGGGATATGGTCATTGGGTGGCGAAACAACCGTCAGGATGGCGGCAGTCGTATCTTTGTTACTCGTATTCTACGCCTTGTGATTCGTATCTGTTTCGGTGTTTCCGTAAAAGATGCCAACACGCCATTCCGTCTGATGAAGGCAGATACTCTACGCAGATATATTGACCTGATCCCTAATGATTTTAATCTGTCCAATGTGGTCTTGTCAGTAGTCTATGCAAAAAAGGGATGCCGCGTCAAATATCTGCCAATCACTTTCCGTCCAAGACAGGGCGGTATCAACTCGATTAATATGAAGAAAATCTTCAAAATCGGTCGCCAGGCACTGAAGGATTTTCGCCAGATCAATCGTGTGCTGAATTGAAGATAATTAAAAACATTAATCCATTTTACAATCTTTATACAACAAACGTATCATTAGGGTGGTATTCTTAGGAATACCGCCTTTTTTAATTAATTTAAAAAAAGTTCTTGACCCTATAGTTACTATATAGTTTACTATGTAGAGGACTTATTCAAAACCTTGTATTAACTATAGGGTTTGAGATAAAAAATAAATGATAACAGGATCTTATCAAGGAGGATTAAGATGAAAAAATTAGTGGTTATGGGATTAGCAATGGCAATGACAGTATCTATGATGAATGGTGTATGTGCACAGCCGGTTCATGCAGCAAAAGGAAAAGGACTGAAAGTTGCACTTCTGATGTCAGGTGCTGCAAATGATCAGGGTTGGAACCAGACCGCATATGAAGGTGCTCAGAAAGCCTGTGATAAATACGGATGTGAACTTGCTTATACAGAAAATCTGGAAGCTGCTGACATTTCTGCTGCTTTTGCTGATTATGCAAGCGCAGGATATGATGTAGTAATTGGCCATGGATACGAATTTGGTGATCCTGCACTGGAAGTTGCAGAGACTTATCCAGCTACAAAATTTATCTGTACAGAATCTGACGCTTCTTCTGACAATGTTGCATCTTATGTAATGGCATGTGAACAGACTGCTTATGTAGAAGGAATCATTGCCGCATCTATGACAAAATCCGACAAACTCGGTGCAATCGGACCAATCCAGGGTGATTCCCTTGTGAAGATCGTAAACGGATATGAAGATGGTGCAAAATCCGTAAATCCAAATATTGAAGTTCAGACAGCATGGACCAACTCCTTTGTTGATACACAGCTTGCACAGGAAGCTGCAAAAGCAATGATTGAAAATGGCGTAGATGTAATCAAACACTGTGCAAATGCATGTGGAAATGGTGCAATTGCTGCAGCTGTTGATGCAGACATCTGGTGCCAGGGCGACTCCTATGATCAGAGTTCTTTAGCACCTGAGAACATTCTTGACTCTGCAATCTATAACCTTGACGTTGTAATTGATAAAGCTATTGAAAGTGTTGTTGACGATAGTTTTGAAGGAGATGTTTACAACCTCGGTATGGCAGACGGAGCAGTAGAAGTTCTTCTTTCTGATAATCTTACAGATGAAGTAAAAGCAACTGCACAGGATGCAATTGACAAAATCGTTTCCGGCGAACTTGAGGTTGAACGTGATTACACATTAAGAGATTAATGTAACTATTCAGTACCCTTACAGTTACAGATTAATCATTAACTAATTTGACATAAAGGAGAAAGCCATGTCCCTTCTTCAATTGAAACATATTTGTAAATCATTTTCCGGGGTATATGCAAACGAGAATATTAACCTATCTGTAGAAAAGGGTGAGATTCATGCCCTTCTTGGTGAAAATGGTGCCGGAAAGACTACGCTTGTAAATATTATTTTCGGTCTTTACACCGCGGACAGTGGTGAAATACTTTGGAAAGGCAAACCTGCAGATTTTGCTTCCCCAAAAGAAGCAATCGAAGCGGGTGTCGGAATGGTTCAGCAGCACTTTTCTCTTGTAAATAAAATGACCGTTCTGGATAATATCATATTAAATCTGAAGGGCAATTCCTTTTTCCTTGACAGAGCAGCTGCGAGAAAAAAACTAACAGATCTGGCTGAAAAATACGGATTACATGTAAATCCAGATGCTTTGATCAGCGATCTATCCGTTGGAGAACAGCAGCGTGTCGAGATTCTAAAAGCTTTGTACAGGAATGTAGAACTTCTGATTCTGGACGAACCTACAGGTGTTCTTACACCACAGGAGACTACTCATTTTTTTGAAGTTCTGCGTAATCTTAAAAAAGAGGGATATGGAATCATTATCATCACTCATCGAATGAGTGAGATTATGGCAATCAGTGATAAGGTCACCATTCTTCGTGATGGAAAACAGGTTGCTGATCTGACTACAAAAGATACGAACCCTGAAGAATTATCTGCCTATATGATCGGGCGTGAGCTTTCGGAAGACTATCATATAGAAGGATCTCCCAAAAATGAGGTAATGCTGGAGCTGAAACATGTATCCAACTGCCACCGAAAACACAGCCGTCATAAGCTGGATGATATCAGTCTTACTATCCATAAAGGAGAGATTCTTGGTATTGCTGGCGTAGAAGGAAACGGTCAGAAAGAACTGGCTGAAGTAATTACAGGAATTCAGAAAACAGATTCCGGAGAAATTCTTCTGGATGGCGCTAATCTGGCAGGCGAGGGTATTCGTGGGCGATATGAAGCAGGTGTTTCTTATATTTCAGAAGACAGACTACAGGATAGTCTGATCACAGGAATGAGTATTACAGAGAATCTTATTTTACGTGAATATAAGAAATCTCCATTTGCTCGTCATTCTCTGGTAAATATGTCTGCTATCCGAAAAAACGCAGCTGAAAAAATGCAGCAGTACCATGTGCGCGCTTCTGGTAAATCAGGAATTGACACACCTGTAAAACTATTGTCTGGCGGAAACCAGCAGAAACTGATCATTGCAAGAGAATTGCAGGATCATGCTAAAGTAATCATAGCAAGCCAGCCAACCAGAGGCCTTGATATTGGTGCGACTGAATTTGTCCGTCAGCAGCTGACTGAACAGAGAAATGCAGGAAAAGGCGTTATGCTGATTTCTGCAGACCTGGAGGAAATCATGGCATTAAGCGACAGAATTGCTGTGCTCTTTAGTGGAAGGATTGTTGGAATTTTAAGCAGAGAAGAAGCAACCGTACAGAAAATTGGTCTTCTCATGGGTGGAATTAAAGAAGAGGAGGCTAGATGATGGAGAAAGAAAAAAGAATACGAGGACTTGCTGATACACTTCTGATTCTCCTGATCACTATTGTGACTGGTACCATTCTTATCATGGCCTGTGGTGCTGATCCTGCCGAAGCCTATAGTCTTTTCTTCCGCGGGATTTTTGGAACACCGGCAGCTTTTGCAGAAATTTTTGTAAAAGCATGTCCATTGATTCTTACTGGTCTAGGCTGTGCTGTGGCTTACCGCACTGGATTCTTTAACATTGGTGCAGAAGGCCAGTTCTATGTAGGAGCTATGGCGACTACGATCGTAGCACTGAATTGGAACGCTCTTCCTGGAATCCCAAGAATCATTGCAGCCCTGGTAGTCGGTTTTCTGGCTGGTGGTGTCTGGGCACTGCTGGCTGCAATCTGCAAGGCCAAATTCAATATTTCAGAAATCATTGTTACGATTATGATGAATTACATTGCCATTAATTTTCTTGGCTACGCAGTTCGCTCTTTTCTAATGGATCCGGAAGGAAATGTTCCTCAGTCAGCTAAAATCGATAAGAGCGTACAGCTCGGAAATCTGATTCCGGCAACTCGTTTTCATGTAGGAATACTGATTGCCATTGTTTGTGTGATCGTAATATGGTTTTTCCTCGAGAAAACAACCATGGGTTATGAGTTAAAAGCTGTCGGTCTGAACAAAAGAGGAAGCGCCTGCAATGGTATTTCTGTTATGAAAAACATTGTTCTCTCAGCGTTTTTAAGCGGCGGACTTGCTGCTGCAGCAGGTGGAATTGAAGTCCTCGCGATTCAGAAAAAACTCCTGGAAGGAATTTCATCAAACTGTGGATATACAGCAGTTCTAGTTGCACTTGTAGCATTTAACAATCCATTGGGGGTATTATTCGTAGCTATTTTTTATGCAGCAATGCAGGTTGGTGCAGGTTCCATGCAGAGACAGCTGGGCGTTCCTTCTGCAATTGTCAATATTTTGATTGGTTTGGTTGTAGTATTGATTCTTGGAAGAGAGCTGTTTCATTTCAAAAAGAAACAGTCTAAAGTGAAAAAAGGAGGAAATGCATAATGCTTCAACAGATTTTTACTTTAAGCTTTATGACCGCATTTCTGGCAGCTGCTGTTCGTCTGGCAGTGCCCCTTATGTATGGTGGAATTGGAGAGACCATTGCTGAAAAATCCGGTATCCTGAATATCGGCATGGAAGGTGTAATGCTTAGCGGCGCCTTCTTCTCCTTTGCCGGAGCATGGTATTCTGGAAATCTGTTTGTGGGACTTCTTGCCGGTATGCTTGGCGGACTTGTTGTCAGTCTCCTTCATGGTCTTTTATCCATTACTTTGGTCCAGAATCAATCTGTTTCAGGCCTTGCGATCAACATGCTCATGCTTGGTGTAACAAGTTTTTTATTTAAACTGATGTCAGACGGACAGGGATATCAGCAGATAGAGACCTTTCCCAATATTGCAATTCCAGGATTATCTAAAATTCCTTTAATTGGCGAAGCATTTTTTAACTGTGATTTTCTGACATATCTAATTTATATACTTTTAATCTTTACCTGGATCTTTTATAAAAAAACAAATCCTGGACTGGCATTCGCAGCAGTAGGAGAACATCCACAGGCTGCAGAATCTGCTGGAATTCCGGTAAAAAAATACCGCTGGGTCGTTATGGTATTTAACGGTCTTCTTGGAGGAATTGGTGGTGCATACCTTGTGTTAGTTCAGCTTGGTGTATTTACAGAGAACATGATCTCAGGCCGTGGCTATATTGCACTTGCAACTGTAATCCTTGGACGCTATACACCTTTTGGAATGTTTGGAGCAGCTCTTTTGTTCGGTGCAGCTAATGCATTACAGATTCGTCTTCAGACTATTGGTGTTTCCATTTCTCCATTTCTGCTGGCCATTTTACCATATGCCCTCACTCTGATCGCAATGCTTGGAGCTGCAGGAAAGAGCAGTGAACCAGAAGCATTGAGCAAACCTTATATAAAAGGATCTAGATAGGAACTTAATATGGGAAATAAAGAATATCTGAACGTAAATGAACTGGCAACTTTATTTGGATTAAAGGTACAGACACTGCATTATTATGATAAAATCGGAATCCTAAAACCGAGCTATCGCGATCCGAACAATGGCTATCGAAAATATCGTTTTGACCAGACATACAAGCTGGCATCCATCCGCTATATCCGCTATATGCGAAAGCTTGGATATTCTATAGAAGCAGTCCGGGATTTTCAGGACACCAAAGATCCTGACGAAGCATTGCAGCGTCTTAAAGAACGTTCTGCAGCTATCCACGAACAATGGGAAGAAATGATGCGGATCGATCACGCAATTTTACGAAAAATCCAGTTTATTGAAGACTCCAAAGATGAAATTGATTATGAAAGCTTTCGCATAGTGGAATACCCGGAGCGAAAATATATTTCTATTGGAACGGAAACAGAGATTTATGCCGGAGAATCCTTCTATTTTTATCCGACTCTTGTTTTTTATGAAGGAACTAAAAAAGAATTTGGAGCACTTCTGACAGATGAAGTTCCAGAAGAAAATGTAGATATTCATACAATTCCGGCAGGTACCTATGTGGTAGGGTACCACAAGGGTGCTTATGAGCAGATTCAGGATAGTTTCAAGAGAATCAGGGAATGGGGCCAAAATCTGGATCTTGAAGATGGCATTCTTGCAGTAAATATCATTGATCAGTTTGTGGAACAGAATAATGAAAATTATGCCACTAGAATTGAAGTAAGAATTACAGATACACATTAAATGTTTTGATTTATATAGGAAGGCAGGAATAATAATGGCAGTAAAAATTTATCATGGTGATATTTTATTTACACCGGCTGCAGACCGGATGGAAATTCATGAGAACAGCTATATTATAGTAGAAGATGGTGTGGTTTCCCAGATTTGTGAAAAAATCCCGGAAACATATAGTGGTGTGGAAATAGTTGATTATGGTGATAAGCTGATCATTCCGGCATTTTCCGATCTTCATGTACATGGTGCTCAGTATGTACAGCGTGGAATCGGTATGGATTGTCTGCTTTCTGACTGGCTGAATCATTATACATTTCCGCAGGAATCCCGTTTTCAGAGTATGGAGTATGCCAAAAACTGCTATGACGCTTTTGTAGATGAGATGATTCTCCATGGTACTTTTCATGCAAATGTGTTTGCTACCATTCATCGTGATGCAACTAATTATCTCTTCGATAAAATGGAAGAAGAGGGAATGTACGGTTATGTTGGAAAAATAAACATGGACTGTAATTCTCCTGAATTTCTTATTGAGACTACAGAAGAATCTCTGAACGAGACCGAAAAATATCTGGCTGCACATGAGGGAAGCAAAAAGATTAAAACCATCCTGGCACCTCGTTTTGCTCCAACCTGCAGTGAAAAACTGATCACAGGTCTTGGAAAGCTGGCTGAGAAATATCACTGTGGTGTTCATACTCATCTGGTAGAATCCATCTGGGAAGCTCAGGAAGCCTTGAAACTGTTCCCAGGATACGGCTCTGATGCAGAAATATATGAACGTGCAGGGTTGATGGATCATGGCCCTTCAATTTTTGCCCATGTAATTTTCCCATCTGAAGAAGACAAACGTATCATGAAAAAACATGGCAGCATTTCTGTACACTGTCCAGATGCGACAGTAAACATTATTGCCGGTATTATGCCTTTGCAGCAGATGGCATCTGAGAATCTGAAGATTGCCATTGGTTCTGATCTTGCAGGAGGCCATGGCCTCGCCATTTATCGTCAGGTAGCAAGAGCCGTGCAGCTTTCTAAGTTAAAAGAGTTCTACGAACCAAATGAGAGCAAGACCATCACTATTACACAGGCCTTTTATCATGCTACAAAGGAAGCTGGAAGTGTATTTGGCAAGGTTGGTTCTTTTGAAACAGGCTATGCATTTAATGCCCTTGTGATCGACAATATGGAAGATCCATGGACCAAGATTTCCGCGCAGGAGAAGCTTGAAAGATTCTGCTATACTGGAGATGATCGAAATATCCGTGCACGATATATTGATGGAGAACTGTTAAAATAATAAATAATATGTAATAAAGATAACGACATTGTATGTTACAAACGTGATATACAATGTCGTTATTTTTTGTTTTTGCAAAACAAAAGAAAAAACAAGCTGATATCCCCAACTTCAAAGATTTTGTGATATACTTCTATATAGATTACAGCTATTGCATATCTGTATAAACCAAGGAGGCTCACATGAAAAAGGAAATACTTGCATTAACACTATCTGTTGCAATGCTCATTACCGGAGGATTGACATCTGTAACTGCTACAGAGTTTGAAGATACTTCTATTTGTGCTGACGAAGTTTCTTCTGATGTTAACGAAGACTTTGATTCCCTTGACATAAGAGAGGATACAGAAGTTGAATTTGACGATACTGAAAATGATTTTAGCAGCGATGAACATGTAAATTTTTCTTATGATGCCATTGATTCTTCAGACTCAGAATTTATAGCTGATAAAACAGAAGTCTTTACTGAAGATGTTGGAATTAATGATGATACTAATCCAGAAAATCCTACTGTTTCGGTAACTCCTTCGCGAGAACCATTAAAGCCTGCTGTCACAGAAAGTATTGTGACCGGTCTTGAAAAACCTTTAAAATTTTATCCAAGTAAGTTTTATGATTTTACTGTAACAGGTGCTGGAATGGATAATACTGATCCGATTAAAAATGATGAGAGATGGGAACCATTTGTATTGGAGTATGAGCGTTAATCCAGCTTCAAATTCTAAAAATAGTAACTGGAGAATAGGATCTCAAAAAGGAATTTTAGATGCAAAGACATACTCCATGTATATTTTCTTTAGAAAACAGGTTTTTGATAAGAGATGGGAAGACACAGAAAATATTCACTCTTTACGGATTACTTTCGAGTCTGGTTCTATTACTACATCAGAATTAGACAGTTGGGTTAGCTCTGATAAGGATGAACACGGTAATCCCATTCCTACTGAACCACCTACAATAGCTCCAACACCACCCACATTACAAATGAAGGTAAACACTCATTCCATCACACTACGTACAGGACCGTCAACTTCATCTGTCAAGGTTACAAACGCTACCCCTTATTTTCGTGTAGTTGCATGGTATTCTGATAATACTTCTATTGCAAAAGTTAACCCTTATGGAAAGATTACTGCCGGCAAAAAGCCAGGCAAAACTTATATTACAATAGTAATGTCAACTGGCGAAGCTGCTAAAATAAAAGTAACTGTACAAAAAGGAAAAATAAAAACAAAATCCATTTCTGGTCTTAAAAAGAAAGTATCTGTAAATAAAGGGAAAACTTTAAAATTAACTCCTGTGTTATCACCACAGACATCACAGGAAAAGATCAGCTATAGTTCTTCTAATAAAAAAGTTGCCACAGTTAGTTCCAAAGGCGTTATCACCGCCAGAAAAAAAGGTTCTACAACAATAACAATTAAATCTGGTAAAATCAGCGTTAAGTGCAAAGTCACAGTAAAATAAATATTGAAAAGACAATAATATTTCAAATTATGAATCAAACAAAAAGTTGAAAGGAGATTTACTTATGACTTACAAAGAGAAAAAGCGTTCTATGTTTCTTGGTCTGCCATGGACCTTCACTACTTATACCGTAACTGATGAGTTCATATCAATCGATTCTGGTTTGCTCAACAAAGTGGAGAATGACTGTTACATGTACAAAGTAATTGATGTCCGTCTGGAAACCACTCTGATGGAACGAATCCTTGGTATCGGTACCATTCATTGCTTCACAGGTGATGTTACAGATCCTGATCTCAAATTGCAGCACATAAAAAATGCCAAAGAGATCAAAGATTTTATCCTGAAACAGTCCGAACAGGAAAGATTAAAGAGAAAGACCTTAAATATGCAGCATCTGGATGGCAATCCAGAAGTCAGCAGAATGGCCGCAACGGACAGCTGCAGATCATAAATAAACGGATAATCTAATGTATTGATAATATAGAATACCTGTGGTAGCATAAGTAATATATCCTGATAAGCAGGAGGTAGGCTTGTGAATGAACAATTACTGAAAATGAATGGCTTATCGGTGGAAATTCTGAATGCGTTGTCATTTGAATCACACCTGGGAATTTCATTGAAGAAGAATTTGCATTATTTTGATAAGGATTTATTAATTGCCGAACTGATGACAATGACAGATTGGTTGGATGAACAGGAAGTTCTTTCAGATATCGCGTTAGATTATAGAGTCAAGAGTTTAGATGCCATACTTTTGAAGTATGATCGTTACTATCCCAATCATCAAACGCGAAAAGTGTTTAATGATATTTTAGGATTCCGGGCTTTTTGCGATAGCTATGACCAAGCATTAAAAGAAGAAGCTTCGGGCTTCCGAATTGCTGATATGTCAAATGGAAAGTCATTGGATGACGGATATAGGGGTGTTCATGTGTACTATCAAAAGAGCGGAAAACATTATCCGATAGAAATCCAGTTCAATACACTGTTTGATAGACAACTGAATAACTGGCTTCATGATTACTTGTATAAAAAAAACTATCCAATAGATATAGGAAAAATAATGCGTAAGAAATATGAACATGGATTGATTCGGAATGAGCATGAATTTAAGGAGGTGCTGAATAATGTGTTATCTAGTAGCGAAAGATCGTGATGCACATGGTTGTTTTGCTTTAAAAATGACTCATGGAAAGCATCTGGTGGAATTGAAAAGAGAACTGAATAAAGCAGTTGGATATAAAGGTATACAACTTGTAACAATCAGTAGACCAACAGCGTATGGCGAATACGCACCGTATCACTTTGTGGATACAGAGCAAGAGTTTCAGACTCTTGTAAAAGGACTTCGACCATAAATCAGAGATTATCTAATATACCCTTGCTAGAGTAATCTAGCTGGGGTATTTTTATATCAATTTTCCTGATATTTTCATTTTTTTCGCAATCACTATCAAAAGTGTTAGTGAACATTTGAAATATATCCGTATAATAATAATTACAGATAGTATTCGCAGAAAAATCTGACAAGTCAAAATGGGATTCTATCAATAGTTTATTCCAAAGATGAAAGGAGAATCAAGTATGAGTAAAAAAATGAAAATCTTTACAGCGGGTGCATTAGGAATTATGATGACTGGTCTTGTGTGCACAAATGTTTATGCATTAGACAACAAAGATGTAGTTGGTACATGGTACGCAAACAGTCTTTCCATGGACGGCATGAATGAATTTCATCCAAATGCAATCATGATGGAAATGTCTATGGAAATCAATGAAGACGGCAAAGGTAAAGTAACAACATCTTCTGAATCAGAAGAAGCAGACGTTGATGATTTTGAATGGAAGATAGACGGAGATAACCTTATCATAACATCAGATGATGAAGTTATGGAAGGCACCTATGAAGATGGAAAAATCGCTATCAGCATGGATGGAATGACCGTAACTCTTGGACAGGAAAAAGAAGAATATAAACCTTATGAACCTGGAAAGGCACTCACAGACACCAAACTTGAAGACTTCGATGGTGAGTGGAGCAGTTCCATAATGTCTGCGTTTGGAATGCAGGTTCCAACCGGAACACTCTTTGATATGCAGTTTAATCTTACAATCGATGGCGGTAAAGCAACACTTGTAACAATTGAAAGCGGAACGGAAACCACCACTGAACTTGAAGGCGATCTGGACACAAATGCCCTAGTATTAAAATCAACAGAAGAAAAAACCGAAGAAGACGCCGAAGACTATTCAATAGTCGACACAGATACCATGAGATTATATCTTCTTGATGATGGCAAATTATGTTTCACCTCTGCTGACAGTATGGATGATGCAGAAGAAACAGAAGAAGCTGCAGACAGTGAAGACAGTGAAGATTCAATGGACTCTATTGATTGGACTGTAAAAGTATTCTTTGACAAATTAGAGAAAAAATAACATAAATTCTCTTACTCTTTGAAGGAGGTTTAAATAATGGGATTATTTGATAAAAAGAACTGTGATATCTGCGGTGAAAAAATCGGGCTTTTAGGAAACCGCAAACTGGATGATGGAAATCTGTGTAAGAACTGTGCCAGCAAGCTTTCTCCATGGTTTGAGGAAAGACGCCACAGCACTGTAGAAGATATCAAAAGACAGCTGGCATACAGAGAAGAAAACAAGAATGCTGTTCGCAGCTTCAGTGTTACCCGTGAGTTTTCTGCAGACAGATATCATGTGTTTATCGACGATAACAAAGGAATGTTTGCCATAGCATTTAATATGAGCGAGCAGGATAATCCGGATATTGTACCTCTGTCTGCAATAACCTCCTGTCGTTTAGACATCGATGAGCAGCGAGAAGAAGAGGAATACACGGATCAGGATGGCGAATCCAGATCTTATGTACCACCAAGATACAACTATTCTTATGATTACAAAATAAAGCTTGGCGTGAATACATCTTGGTTTGATGATATGGATTTTAAACTTAATACTTTCTCAGTCAGAGATCATGAACGCGCTAAGATGATGAAGTATGAACAGCTTGCAAGTCAGATCATCACCGCACTTACCGGTGCACCGGCACCAGCACCAATTTATGGCAACGGCATGATGAATCAGGGCTATCCGCAGCAGGGCGGCATGATGAATCAGGGTTACCCACAGCAGGGCGGCATGATGAACCAGGGCTATCCGCAGCAGGGCA
>UMKB01008271.1_pt1 | contig 37288 bp, 36 predicted proteins | sample 1966171 | NCBI WGS metagenome assembly UMKB01 (sample SAMEA4836164, study PRJEB28245) | human gut metagenome | biome: gut microbiome; material: fecal sample | place: Denmark | collected 2008 | reverse complement strand
TTCCCAGGAAGTCGTGACCGGGTGATTATTCATCGCTTACTCACTAACAATAAAATTCTACTGATAATTCCATTCTGCTTTACAATTCTGACTAACCGAGGCGTAATCACTGTAAGCTGCATCAAAACTACAATATAATAAAATGGAGTCGCCGACTTTCCAACAATAAATCGGTAAACAAATCCAAGCCAATGAATCTCATTGCCACTGTGTACGATCTTTAGTAGCTCAAGTCCGCTATACAGTAGCGACCAAATCATAAATGGAATACACAGTCGCCCCCCCCCGATAAAAAATCCAGTTCTTGTAACTAAAACTTTTTTCAGACAGGGTTTCGATGTTCACAAAATAACCAGCCATGAATACAAAAATGGCAACTGCAAAATTGATAACCTGGCGAAGTATCACAAATTTCACATTACTAGCACTAGAATAATCAAATCCACTTAACGAATGAATCAGCACAACAGCCAATATGCAGATTCCCCGGATACTTTGCCAATATTCCCTCTTTTCTTTCATCTCTTTATTTCCTTAAGATTTTTTTAATTGATCCCATAACAAGCTGTTTCTCTTCTGTATTCATTCCCAAGCAATACATTGACAGTCCGTACACAACTATATAAATAATTGCAAATACTCCCAATTTAACGAGTCCCGTAATATCAACAAAACTCAGAATGAAAATGCCAACCATACAAGGCACAATTAGTGCAGGAATAAACTTGGCGATTTCCTTCCAAAAATAAATCATGTTCATTCCAATACGAGCGTGATAATACCAGTTCATAAAAATGATATTTCCAGCAACCATCGAAATAGCTGTCCCTATTGCGGCACCGACTGGTCCTAACAGCTTGATTAATGGAATACTAATTCCAACATTACAAATTGCAATCATAAGGTAGACTATAGAACGTGTTCTATGCATATTTTTTGCCCTTTGTATTTCTATTCCCAGATTTTGAATAAGTGGAACAGTGACTGGAAGAATTAACCACAGTGCTACATAATAAGAATTAGTATATCCAATGCCACCCCAAATAGACATAAATACTTTTCCAAAAAATATATAGCCAGTTGCTATTAAGCATAGGATAATAAACTGAATTCGTCCAATCTTCGTAAATAATCTTGTTAATTCAGTGTTATCATCAGATGTTGCCACAATCTTATTGACTTTTGGCACAAAAACATTTGATATTGATGTGGAAAACTGAAGATACATTGTGTTGATTTGACCGCCCAAGCCATATATGGCAACAGCTGTTGTTCCTGCAAAACGACCTAATAAAAATTTATCAACGCTCCAATTAACCTGATCAATAATTTGGTTTAAAAAAATGAAAAATGTAAATGCGAACATTTCTCTCAATAATCCAAATTCAAATCCATGAAAGCAAAATTTAATATGAAGTTTTTTTAGACTATACCAAACATTCACACTCAACTTTGCAACTGTTAAAAAAGTTGTCACGCTGACCATACCAACCGATCCAAATCCTAGCAGTAAAAGTGGAAGAGCCAGAAATGGATTCAACAAATTCTGAAGTACAACCAACAATTTTTGAAACAAAAAACGCTCATGTGCTGAGGTGAATGCATCAAAAACACTGTTAGGAAAAGTTAAAGCCAAATTAAACACCATCAGCGCCATCAGAATTCTAGCTGTCGCATACTCGTCTTCAGTAAGTCCATTAGAAAATATAACTTGTATGTTTTTAATCATCACAGAACCACAGAACAAACAAACACCTGCAATGATCAAAAAAATAAGCATAAACATACCGTTAAGTCTATTTACTTCGTTCTCATCATTTTTTGCTTTCGCTCTGGAATAAAACCTCATATAAGAAGCAGTAAAACCAAAGCTAAGTAAACTAAGATATGACACAACAGAATAAACCAATTGATACAGTCCATACTCGCTTTGTCCTAATATGCGAAGCATAATCGGAGTATACACTAATCCAGATAATATTTGTATTGCTTGCGAAAGGTAGGACAAAATCACTCCCGATTTTCTTTGACTCACTTAATTCACCTCATTTTCTTTTAACTGATAAGTGCTTTATTCAGGAGCATTCTCGATTTATCTACATTTATCTTTAGCTTTTCATTTGCACTAGTAAAATCAGCTGGTTTTTTATTAATATCCGTAATTATGCTGTTCTTATATACAAACTTATTACTCTCTCCTAGCATTTTTAGTAATGTATCCATTCTACTGTTCATATTCGCTTTTTTTGATAAAACAACTCTCTCAAATGCGAGAAAATCCGTTTTGAAAATATTAGAAAAAACGACTGCATGAAAAGAATCTGTGCACACACAATCTGCATATTTTATGAGACTTAAAAAAGAAGCAAGATCAACATCATACAATTGAACATTCCCGAATCCGATATCGGCCGCTCTCACTTTACCCTCAACATGTGGCAAAGTAACAATTCTGAGATTTCTATCTTTTGCATATTGAGTTATCAATTTTCTTTGTTTATGATCTTCTCCCAACAAATATACAAACATATAGTGATCTTCTACGATTCTTTCATTGGCAAAATTATTCCATTCATCTTCATCCAAAAGAAGAGTAGGATCAACAACAACATCTACTGATTTATCTAATAATTTCTCCAAATAATTCTTAGCACTAGTTTCACGAACTGATATCCATGAATATTGTGCTAAACATTTTTTCATATAATCCCCATATTGCAATGGATAATCAGTTACTGTAATACTTGAGGCATATGATATCCGTTTGTACTCAATTGGTAAAAATTCAAAAACATACGGAGGTTGGAGAACTCCTGGTTTCCAAATCTGATCACTTCCACTTACATAACAGTCATATTTACCGATACAACCTGAAATAGTCTCTTCGGTGTACACTTCTGAATGTTTTGGGAGTTCCCGCGATCGTTGAAAAGCAGCCCTTCTTATATTTAACTTACTCTCTAACTCAGAGCCATATTTGTTTACAGCGTATTTAGTTGAAATCTTCAAATATAGTTTTGAAGGAAATAGCTCCAGCTTTGAACGAATTACAGCAAAAAAACCTTCTTTTTTTATACGTTCTCTAAGATTCGGTATGTGAACTGGTGATCTTTTATATGATATAAGCTCCGAATCAAAGCCAAGTTTTTCTATGTATCTATTTAGTGCATATGACTGTGCAATGCCACCATAATTATCATTGTTATAATACAATGTAATTATACCGATTTTTTTCATATTTTTATTTCCTCTCATATAGCCGCATTAATGTGTTTCCCTTCATATAAACCACCAGAAAAGAATAAAACACAACTGCAGCACAACATATAATCCAAGCCAATGTTAAATGTGTTCCATATTCTAAACCTATAAATTTGAATACTATTTGAACAATATAAATAAAAGTAAAATGTGAAAAATAAATTATTGTACTCATTTTCCTCAAATTAATACTTATCTCTGAATTAATGGATAATCGTAAATTCAGTATTGTGATAAACAAGATAACACTGACCAATAGTTTCATACTTTGAAGAACAATATTTTTCCCGCACATAAAATACACAAAAATATAGATGCAATATGAAATCACAAAGTACAGCTTTCTATGCCTAGCAAATAAATTTATAAAATTTGCTCCACGAATTGCCAATACAATACCTATGAGAAAATAAGCCCCCCACCACAGAAAATTCAACTCTGTTAAAAAAACGTCAAAATAAGCCGTTTGAATTCTATCGAACAAGTATACCTTATCTTTTAACTGTTCACATAAGCTTGGTATAAGTGTAAGTAACGTTCCAATGATTGTATATGTTGCTATATGCTTTTTATTGCCATCAATATACAATATTAATAACAAGATGAGCACCGTCTGTATATACCATAACCCACCTCCTGGACTACTTACAATCCACAGTTTTAATTGATAAGTGATAATTTTTAACGGTGTATTTGAATGGCGAATGATATTTAATGCACAAGTAATTGTAAAATACCAAATGCCCCATATTAAATATGGATATAAAAGTCGTAATGCATACTGTGTAATTAGATTCTTATATTCAGTTGTATTTTTTGAACGACCTATTTTTTTCCCTAGAAAATACCCACTGCATATAAAGAAAAATGGAACTGCAAACGTAAAAATACAATACGAGCAAAAATTATAAAATTTTATATTTATATCTTTAAATGCGTTAGTATGAATTGCTACAACCATAATGGCTGCCACAAATTTAGCAGAATCTAATGCGACATTCGTTTTTCTTTTATTCAAATAAATCGTGCCCCCTTTTTAATCAACTTCATTAATTCCAGAAAAACTCATAAGGAGCAACTCCGTAGTAAACTTGTGCTGCCATTGATCCCGATACTAAAAAGAATAATATCATTCCAGAATAGATAAGAAATTTAAAAATTGTCCTCTCTCGAAAATCTCTTATAGAAGCAAGCGCACGACCCAAGAGACTGTATGAAAACACATAAAAATAATACCCAATTCGCGAACTCACTTCCATGTTTGTTCCTGCCAAACGAGCCGCTATAACTATTATCGTTGCATATGCCAGAAGGTTCGAGCTAAGTTGTAAAACTTCAACATCTCGCCTTTTTTTTAATATTCCAAAATTCTTTTCTACTAATCTATAAACACTTTCTTCATTATAACTCTTCAGCAAATACCACCATGCCAAAAAAAGAATAAGGGCATATATTATTATGATAATCAGCATTAGATTGCTCAACCCAGTAGCCTTGCCATGAATATTGTTTACGTCCAAATATCTTGAAAACTCTGGAATAATAGTAGCAAACATAACTGCAAGTTTATCTAGGGACATCAATGCAATCGGCATCGCTAACGAAAATACAGCAACATATTTCCTCTTAAGAGGTAAAAAAGAAAGCGGGACTAGCAGTAAAAGGATTATTGCCGATGCATGCATTGAAGTTGCCAGTAACACAATTAATATATACTTGATATATTTTTTTTCCTGCAAACACGGAATTGCTACCAGGAATATTGCAAATGCAATTGCCTGTGCAATTATATTCATGTATAGAAACATGCAGTACATAGAAATAAACATAAAGGATTCCATTACAACATCATCTGCATAATAATAGATATATCTTGCAACTGAACCAAAAACTATCAAACTTGTTACTGTAATGAAAGCCTGACGATCCGTAGAAATATAGCTTATCAGTTTACAAAGAATATTAAAACCTGGATCATAAGCAATAAACGAAGGAACCTCACTCCATGGAAGCTTGGCAATTCGTTCAAAGTTCCTTGCGTAATGAAGTTCCAAATCAATTCCAATCGTATATTTTCTGAGTGCTGCAAAGACAAAAATAACTAAAAAAGTTGAGACAACATACCACTTTCTATGCTTTCTTGCTGTTATTCCGTTAATTAATATAAAACATAAAATAAAATAATATGCGCCCATATATTCTCCTTATTAATTGATCATTTTAGTTTGTTATAAAATTCGACCAAATCATTATTTAATGCAGTATCATATCCAGCTTCAGCTATTTTTTTTGAATAATTCTCTCTTCCTGCTATAGTATATTTTTTTTTCACAATTTCTCTAGCCCAAAATTCAGGGGACTCATTCAACTGTAGATAAGTAATCAAATTCGTTACCTCTGTATCTCTTGGAACAATATTTGATGCAAATGTTTCTAACCCGGATGCCTGAGCCTCTAAATATACAATCCCCAGGCCTTCGTATCTAGATGGTAACACAAATGCATCCATTGCTGCATAAAGTCTTGACACATCTGAAGAATCTCCAAGCAACAGAACTTTATGTGTCAATCCCTTAGAAGCTATATATTGCTTGATATCGCCCTCTAAATCTCCACTTCCTGCCCAAATTAGTTTTGCATCTTGAACTATTTCTTGAATTTTTTCAAAAATATCAACTAAATAATATGGATTTTTTTGGAAAGAAATTCTGCAAACTGTACCAACAACAAAAGTATTGCTCGTAATATTCAGTTCTTCTCTGCACTCTTCTCTCTTTTTTTTCGTAAATTTAAACTCATTTGCATCTATTGTGTTCTTAATTACCTCGAATTTTCTATCCTTAAAGACAGATTTTCCTGCATCTTTTGAACATGCCAGATAATAATTGTTCATCATCACGTTTAGATTGTCAAACAGGATAGAAGCCAAATATGACTTTACATCATGGATGTCTCTCGGATTATGTGCATGATATATACGAAACGGAACATGATATATTTTTGCATAATAAGCAACATAAACCGCAAATCTCCCGACAATATGCGTGTGTATTATTTCATAATTACCCTTTTTGATTAGCTCTTTAATGAAATAAGGTGTTTTGCTTTTATCTGGATAACCATCTTTACCGCTAGGCATTGCATAATAATGACCACCATATTCCTGAATCTTCGTAAAGAGAGGAGATTTTCTATTCTGAAGAAGACAAAAATCAACACAATATCCTTCTTGTATTAGTTTATCGTAATGGTTGATTATTACGCTTGTTACTCCCGTCCCAATCCGCAAATTTGGAACAACAAAAAGTACTTTTCGCTTTTTCAAATCCTACTCTCCTTTCCTTTACATCATGACCAATCATCAAAAGTCAGCAGGCCGCATCCACCTGTGATATACACAGTATCTCCATTAATCATCCGTCCAAGATCACTCACAAGGACAACTGACATATTCGCAATCTCCTCTGGCGTTGCATAGCGTTCAGATGGAGAAGACGGACGACTTATACTTTTTTCATCGTCATTTAAGAGCATTGTTGTGGCAGTAGGCCCCGGTGCAATAGCATTAACAACGATTCCATCCCCACTCAAATGCTTTGCCAACCCTAATGTCATTCCACGTAATCCCCATTTTGCAAGACCATATGAATTACTTGCAGGTCTGATTGCAGACGATGATGATACATTTAGAATATTACCCTCTATCTTGTTTTCTTTTAAGTAATCTGCAAACAGCTCACTTAAAAAGTATGGTCCTTTTAGATCCGTAGCAATTACTAAATCAAAATCGTTTTCCAGCGTATTTCCAAAAAAAGTTTTGTTAATGACTCCCGCATTATTTACAAGAATATCAATCTTTTTTCCTTGCTCAAGAAGTAATACATTTTGAAATGAATCTTTCATTTTTGAAATATTACAGTTGTCGAGTAGCACGCCCGATATTTTTTGTTCAGGGAATTCCTTTTTTAAGTTGTTAACCGCTGTATCAATTTTTAACTGGTTTCGACCTGTAATCACAACATCCGCCTTGTTTCGCAAAAATGCTTCAGCTATAGCAAAACCAATTCCACTCGTTCCTCCCGTGATAAGGGCACATCTCCCTTTCAATAATTCTCCATATAGTATCGGATTCTTAACAGGGATTTTTATCGAAAAAATGTTTTTTAATTTATGTTTTATTTTTCGCAATACCTTTTTCAACATTCTTTTTCACTCACTTATTTATTAAACATATTCTTGAGTTTTTTTGCCGCTTCTTGTCCAATGACGCCCTTAATAACCTCTTTGCTTTTTTGTTTCATATCAACAGGTTTGCTTAATGCGTAAAAATCATACAATACTTTAGAATCATGTGCCATTTCTGTAAACGCTTCAATTAAAACAGGACGATCATACGCCTCATCAAAAAAGACCTGTTTCGCAGCCTCCAGTTCGTCTTTGCAATGAACAGCAATATATTTGATTCCACATTCTTTTACCCACCCTTCGGCTTTCGTGTGGTGCCTTGCCGTTGTATGCAAATCACTCGCTTCATCCTGCCACATACCGTTATAGTAGAACTCTTCTCCGCCTTGATTATTAATTAAAAGGATTCTTACGTTTTTTCCAAGATGACGAATTCTAATTGAATTCATGTCATAGAAGAATGCCAAATCTCCAATTACTAAAAATGATAATGCGCTTCTTACCGAAGCCTGACCTAAGAAACTTGACATACACCCATCAATCCCGTGTGTCCCTATATTTGCGTATACTTTAATATTGGGTTTGAGCATACTATAATTTGTAATTCTAATAGCTCCGTTTATTGCAAGATGAAGCATAGAATCGGAAGGTATTGATTCAACAATATTCTTTATCACATAAACATTTGAATATTCAAATTCCGGATATACAATAGAATCAGCGTAGCTTTTTATCTCGTTATAATATGTTCTATCGTTTTTCTGTGTTTCGTCACTGTTCTGATTTGCATAAGAAAAGAAATACTCCGGACTACATTCAAAAACTGTTGTCAAACTCATAAACATGTCAACAATTCTTCCATCTTCCTGTATCGACCAATGTTCAAATTTTCCACAGTTCCTTTTCAACATTTCTTTAACGCCAGACATAATATTTCCGCCAAAAGAAATAACAATATCCGGAATAAAATCCAGGAATTTTCGCTCAGTTACATACCGAGTATCCCAGCACGTAAAGGTATTTATTACCCCGTCGCAGGAAAGATTCGACATATATTCTACGGATATCGTCGAATTATATCTGTGGAAGAATTTCTCCATCTCAATCTTCAATTGATCTGATACACTACTATTCTGTCCACATGTAATCAAAATACGTTTTGATTGTTTCAGTTTTTCAACTTTGCTGCTCCAAAGATCTAGATCCTTATCAGTCTCTAACCTATTAATTTTAGTGACATAAGGTAAATTTTTAACATTAAAAGAAATATTATAGCTTGTCATGGGAACATTAATATGAACAGGACCTTTACCATGATGATCTAATTCCAACAGTGCCTCATTTACTAACCTTTGACACCACCAAAAGTCTTTTTTATTTTCTACCACAGGTAAATTGACAGATTTTTTCACATGGCGATCGTACATCCCAACCTGGTCAATCATCTGGTCTTCCCATTGCCCTAACATTGCAGGATCTCTATCGCTTGTCAGTACAATCAAAGGAACACCTTGATAAAATGCTTCTGCAACCGGAGGCCAATAATTGCATGTTGCTGTAGAAGATGTACAAGAAATCACAACCGGTTGATTCAATTCCTGAGCCAATCCTAACGCAAAATAACCAGCACTTCTTTCGTCCACAACAGAATAACATTTAAAAAATGGATCTTCTTCTATAGAATGAACAAACGGTACATTTCTACTTCCTGCTGATAAAACGCAATGACTTATTCCATACTGCTTTAACAATGCTATGATAATTTGATATGATTTCAATTCTGTATACATACTATACTCCTTCTTATTTACAATTCATATTCAAAAATGCTAATGACTTCTCTCGTTCTTCTGACAAAACGCTGTTAACATTATCAAAATCTATTTCTGAACAGTTGAACTCTTTTTCTCCAACAATACGATGCTTAACTCCTGTTAATTCCATAATGCTACTAATTCTTGTACTGTATTTTCCTGGATAGAAGGCATACAAATCTTTGTTAAAATTAAGAGAAAATGCTACGCAATGAAAAGAATCCGTTATAACACTGTCCGCATAGTATATAAGCGAAAGAAACTCCTCAACACTTGGACAATACTCCATTTTGCCTTGATTTCTAAAATGATTGAGATAGTAGCTCACACGTACCAGCTTGCATTTTTTATCTTTTGCCAATTTCATAGCAAATGACTCCAGCTCATCATTAGGATTCAACTTGTATATCAGAACATAACGCTCTCTGATAATTCTATTCCCAATTAACGGCTTCCAGTCATTAAGGCTTAATGCCAATGTTGGATCGATAATTTGACATACATTCGTATAGCCTAGATTTTGAATCAACTCAACTGCCGATTTTTCGCGAACCGATATTGCCGCATATTTCATAACTGAATTACGAGTCACTTCAAATTCTGTGTCCGGTATTTTATCCATCCCAATGCTTATTGCATATCCGATTTTTTTCTTTCCACTCGGCGCAAACTCCAAATAATATGCCGGAAGATAACCTCCATTGTACTCGCTATTCCACGTTTGATCGCTTCCTGTGCAATAAATATCTGCTTGCGGCGGATTAGCTTTTAAATCATCGTAAGAACTAAATCGCTTAGTGAGCTTAACATATTTATTTAAAAATTCTTCACTGAATTTTTTTCTTCTTTTATTCTCTATTTTTTTGCTTAATATAAACAAAAAACGTTTGACAGGATTATTGTAACCTCTGGCTGATAATCCGGCCTTAATTTCTGCATCTTCATCCGCATTAGGTCTCACATAATCTATTACTTCCGCTTCAATTCCTATTTTTTCAAACACCTTGCATGTCGCATATGTTTGAAGTAAAGATCCATAATGCTGTATGTAATGTAGGGTAATTATTTCAGCCTTCATTAATAGCTCCTCTCAATTCACTTTTCTATCTCCATCATGAGAATTATAAACCAATTGAAAAATCCTTTTTCCCATTATCAGCGACAGCACCTTAACTTTATCTTTTACCGGAAATTTCTTTCCCAAAAGCACTCTATATTGATTATTCTTTATAAATTTTATAATTCTGTCTTGGTATTCTGGGAAAGCATTATCTCCCATTTTTAGAATCTGCTGCAAATTTTTCAAATATGTATGTACCTGTAAATCTACTGCTTCCTCCTTACAGCCGGGCCATTGTTTTTCTATGAATTCAGTCACCGTATCTGATACATCTAAAACACTTAATGTTTTTTCCGAGCATACATCATGCATAATAGATCCAGTCCGCTGTATGTAGAAATATAATCTAGCGTTACTATATGCCACAGTGTCCGCTTGCGCAAAAACATAATATGTCGTTGCGTAATCTTCATAATTCTGCCCCTTTGGAAAACGAATTGTTTCCCATAGCTTTGTGTTAAATAGTTTTCCCCAACTGGTATGCGTAGCATCTCTGCGCAGCAACATCATTCGAACAGCATCTACTGTTTTCAGTACTTTTTCCTTTGTCGCTTTATCTTCAATCGGCTTTTCCGTTTCCAATAGTACCTGACCTTGTACTATAGCAATTTGAGCATTGTTCTTTTTTACTAAATAGTACATATATTTCAGGTAGTTTACGTCAATGAAATCGTCACTATCAATAAACGTCACATACTTCCCAGACATTCGATCCAAACCGTAGTTTCTAGCATCCGATAACCCACCATTTTTTTTATGATAGGCTTTTACCCTTGAATCTAGAGCTGCATACTTATCACAAATTTTGGGGGTCGTGTCTTTTGAGCCATCATCAATAAGAAGAACTTCAAAATCTTCAAATGTCTGGCTAAGTATCGATTTCATACATTTATCGAGATACTTTTCCACATTATATGCGGGAACAATAATGCTAATTTCTGGCACTTGATTACCTCCCACTCTTACATATATTTATGCTTTTTCATTTTATTCAATAAATAGACTGTTAAGTCACATCCTAAATAGCTCAAAAAACAAGCCGCTCTAACCCGAAAACTTGCTTCTGGATCCCTTATTATTGCTACTCTGACTTTTTTTATATTATTAATAATAATTCTTTTTTCCGGCACTTCATTATCTATTTGTGCTAATATGTGAAATTGAGCGGCAAAATATCTGCTCCTTGCGGCTGACAAACATTCTGGATGATTAGTCGCAATATCATCCAGCATCATTTGTGCTGTTGTAATGCAATCCATTTTCTTTGGCGTGAATTTCTCGTTTTCAATACTGTTTTCCCTAATTTGATACCGATACAATTCTTCCGATGTATAGGCTACCGTTCTACAGTTCAAAAAGGCCTTATATGTCGTTGGTATATCTTCATGAATTAATCCTTCTGGAAACGAAATTCCATTCAGTGTTTCAAATCGGTACAATTTTCCCCATGCTGCAACATCGAAATCTTTCTGATATAACATTACTTTAATCGCATCAATAGCACTAAAACACTTCTCTTCTATATCATTTTGATTATGTAAATGAAGCACACCTTTTTTCTTATTGAAAACGGAATTCTGACACACCACCACTTCAGCTTGATATTTATGTGCCAGCCCCAACATCTTTTCCACAAATCTATCTTCTAGTACGTCATCGCTGTCAACAAATGTCACATAATCACCGGTCATTATACGCATTCCTGCGTTACGTGCCCTAGACAATCCACCGTTTTCTTGATGTATTACAGTTATCCTGCAATCATCCTTCGCCAAAGAATCACATATATCGCCGCATCCATCTGGCGATCCGTCATCCACAAGAATAATTTGTAATGAAGAGTATGTTTGATTTTGAATACTCCGAACGCACTCCATCAAATCGTCCTCAACATTATAAATTGGCACTATAACTGAAACTACATCTTTTTTCTGTTCTTCCATCTACATTTATCCTTTTAAATAATTTTACTATAGAATCTAATATACTTTTTCTTCATGGTATCTGTGTTATAAATCTCAAGGACATCCTGATAGGCTCTTTCAGGAAGTTCTTTAGGAAATTTCTTCATGGCCGCCTTTATATGTTCAGCATACTCCTCTGCTTTATCACACACATAGCCATTAACGCCATTATTGATAACACTCTTATTTCCCATTGTATTGCTGACGAGAATCAACTTTTTAATGTACATATTCTCAATAAGGCTCATTGCAATTGCTTCGCCAAGACTACACAAAATAAAAGCGTCAGCACCTTTAGCCATTGCCAAAGCTTCCTTTCGAGGTTTCCATCCTGTAACTTCAATATTGGGGGCAGTCAACTCATTTTCAAGTTCACCATTGCCAATCCAAACAAATCTAGCATCTGGCACCAATTCAGCGATTCTGTTAAAAAGCTGTGGTTGTTTCTGGACGCAGGCTCGACCAAGTGTAAATACTGTGAACTTATCATTTTTTACTGGCTTTATACCGTCAAGGGATGCTGAAAGATCTGCAAGGTTCACACCAGTCTCAACATAAGCTGTTCTCTTAGAAAATTTCTTTGCCTCTTCGTCTTCACTTTCACAACAGGTAAGTGTAAGTGCTCGATTTCCAAGAACCTTTTCTGCAAACTTATAGACTTTGCTCTTCTTCCCCGGACCCATAAGAATATGTGCATATCCATGAGGTGTATACACAACAGTATTATTTTTTCCGTTATATGCAAGTCTACCTAAACCACCTGCAACCGAAGAATGCAGGTGAATCACATCTGGCTGAACATCTTTTTCAATTTGACGTAATTCCTTGATTGCCGCAACATCACTTTTTAAATTTGCCAATCCCTTTACGCCAACATTTTTCATTTCGATCAAATGCACTCTCTGATCCAGAAAGTCTTTATAATTCTTAGGGGTCTGCGGTCTGAGCGAATACGCAAGATAGACATCAAAATCATCCACCATATCGTTGCAGAGCTGAGACACGTAAGTGAATACGCCACCTCCAAAAGCTTCACAGACTATCAAAATCTTTTTCTTTGCCAATTTACTCTCCCAGTTCCTTCTCACATTTATCCAATACAGCTGCAATTACCTGATCCATATCATAGTACTTATACTCGCCAAGACGACCGCCGAAGATTACTTTTTCTTCTGCGTCTGCCAGCTTCTTATATTCAGAATAAAGCAAGCTATTCTTAGCATCATTAACCGGATAATACGGCTCATCTCCCGGTTTCCACTCGCTACTATACTCACGGCTGATGATTGTTTTTGGCAGATCGTTTCCATTTTCATCCTTGCCAAATTCAAACCATTTGTGTTCAATAATTCGAGTCCACGGAGTTTCGCGGTCGGTATAGTTCACTGCTGCGTTGCCCTGGAAATTAGGCTTGTCCAATGTTTCCGTTTCAAAGCGAACCGAACGATATTCCAACGTACCCAACTTATAATCAAAGTAAGCATCAATCGGTCCAGTGTACACAACCTTATCAGCCAATGCATCCAACTCGGCCTTGTTCTCCAGATAGTCTGTGTTCAAACGAACCTCAACACCATCCAGCAGATTTGCAATCATCTTGGTATAACCACCAACAGGAATCCCCTGATAAAGTGCATTGAAATAGTTGTTATCAAAAGTCAGACGAACTGGAAGGCGCTTAATAATAAAAGACGGCAACTCTTTACAATCGCGCCCCCACTGCTTTTCAGTGTAGCCTTTGATAAGTTTCTCATAGATATCACGACCGACAAGAGAAATGGCCTGCTCTTCAAGATTCTGTGGCTCGCCAGTAATCTCCTTGCGCTGCTCCTCAATCTTGGCGGCAGCCTCTTCCGGTGTCACAACACCCCACATCTTGTTAAAGGTATACATGTTGAACGGTAACGAATACAATTCGCCCTTGTAATTAGCCACGGGGCTGTTGGTAAAGCGGTTGAATTCTGCAAATTGTGTGATATAACTCCAAACCTTTTTATTGTTGGTATGGAAAATGTGAGCACCGTACTTGTGGACGTTGATGCCCTCAACACTTTCTGTATAAATATTACCCGCAATATTCGGACGCTTGTCCACTACCAAAACAGATTTTCCATGAGCCTTTGCCTCATGGGCAAAAATCGCCCCGTAAAGACCAGAACCCACTACTAAGTAATCAAATTTTTCCATTATGTACTCCTCCACCCCTTCACGGGTTAACATCTCATTTCTTCATCTATGTACACATCTGCTCATCGCAGATAGTATTTCTCCCTAATTTCCACTGTGTGATAACCACACGGCTAAGTGTTTTCTTATGCTGTCGTATCCAATTACCCCAGCAATCATATTTTCCTTGTTTTCTACTCCATAAAACATCCGTTGAGTACACTCGTCTCTATTTCTCTATAATCGAAGTGTTGATTTATACAGTCGAACCCCGTATACCCTGCAATGACGTTTTTCTAAGTGTTGGATTGTTGAATCGAACCCTGTCGACGCATGAGTTTTGTTAAAACCGTATATATCACCCAGTCCAATTTTCGTCATTCATTGTTCATTATGAATAAATCATTCACTCTCACCGCACAAAATCTGTATTTATCATCGCCATCCATGCTCTACTCAACAGCTGTTTTATGAAGTAGAAATCATCTGTTTTTCCGTAATTTTCATGACTCAACAAACCGTTATGATGTAGGTGTCATTAGCGGGTCAGATAGTGTACTCAACAGCAGTTTCAGACGTTAATGATAAACTCATGGATTTTTGTTGTTTTCTCCTGTTTTCCGCCATTTCTATGATTCTTCCGAAAAAGATGTGTCAATTTTGTGCCACATGGGTCAAAAGTTCAGCGTTTTGTATAAATATCTTGCATTTACAGTACATATGGCTGTGAAATACAACCAATTTCAGTGCCCTATATAGTGTGCAAAACAGGTTCTTTTTGACGTTTCTACGTCCAATACGGTTTGTTGAGTAGACATTTATCGGCGCCGCAATCATATTTCCCTTGTTTTTTACTTCATAAAACATCCGTTGAATCCTCCTATACCGACCCTTCCCTCTTCAGAACCGTCATCACTGTCTTAAACAAAATCTTTATATCCAATCCAAAATTCCAGTTACTGATATATTCTGTATCCAGTCGCACGACTTCTTCAAAATCTGTGATATCACTTCGACCGCTTACCTGCCACATACCGGTAATTCCTGGTTTGATGGCGATTCTGGCTCTATGATGCAGTTCATATTTCAGCAATTCGTCCTGTAATATCGGTCTGGTACCTACCAGGCTCATGGTTCCATTTAATACATTCCAGAACTGTGGGAATTCATCGAGGGATGTTTTTCTGATAAATTCTCCTATTCCTGTTTTTCTGCTTCCGTCCGGAAGGATTTTGTTTCCAATCACACGTGGGTCAAAGTCAAGCTTGAACATACGCCCGTCGCTCATTTTATTCTGTGCCATAAGTTCTGCTTTGCGTTCTTCGGCATCCATGTACATGCTTCGAAATTTATACATCTTAAATGGTTTTCCATTCTGACCAATTCGTGTCTGTGAAAAGAAGATTGGACCTGGCGAACTGATGTAAATAGCCGGTGCTACAAAAATAAAAATAATTCCTGTAAGGAAACATCCTACAAGTCCTCCCAGAATATCCAGTGCTCTTTTGGCAAATGCCTGTCTGTCTGTAGCATAGTTCATAGTGGTTGTCAGAACCGTATATCCGCCTACTGTTTCTACAAACTGTTTCTGTCCCGAAGTACTTTTCACTTTTGCCAGATTTACATGAACTACCATTCCCATCTCCAGCAATTCCTGTATCAGTTCATCCGGATATGAGTAAGATTCATCTATATTTACAAAGACTTCGTCTACCCATTGCTGGCAGATATAGGATGCTGCATTCTCCAGTTCTGCTACTACAGGAATTCCTGAAATCTTCCTGCCGACTGCATTTTTATCAACGATTATCAGACCATTGATGTTATATCGATTGTAATTGTGTTCTTTTACATTCTGGATTACTTTTGCTGCCTGATCATAGTTCGTTACAATGTATAACGAATGCTCTCCACCTTCTGCCATTTTATGGATCAGATGTTTCTTCCATGCTATTCTTGTGCCATAGGAAAGGAATACATAAAATACTCCCATTAGATACAGAACAGTTCTTGAGAAACTATGTCCATCACTGACAGTGAACAGATACAGACCACTTGCCAGTTCCAGCAGAATCATCTGCCGGATAACAGAATGTAATTCCTGATAATGCCCCCTTCTCAGAACTCCTTTGTAAGATTCAAAAATAATGATTAGAAATAAATCCGCCAATATTACGAAGCTTATCATATTGCGGTAAATTCCCGCTCTGAACAGACTCTGAACAGAACCATTTCGAATCAGATGTGCAATTAGTAAGGACAAGAATAAGCATATTAAATCTATAAGTATGAAATCCTTGTGTTTATACCATCCTCTTGACTTTTTCCTATACATACGCTCTTCCTCATCTTCTCCTTCTTTTTTCTTTTTTTAAAGCATCTTCAATCTGGTCTGATATCTTCGGACAAACCAAATAAGCCGCAGTCTTTTATGTTCCGGCTTTTTTATTCTTTATTTATATTTGTCATATTTCTCTTTCTCATCTTCATATTTGTGCATCACCCTTTTGAAATAATTTCCAGACCTGTGCGCAGTTCCTGCTGTCCATCTCCCGCCGGGAGTACCAGCCACGCAAGGCGTTTATGTCTGTCAATTCTGCGGATAAATTTCTCTCTTCCCTGAAGGGGTCCCTGTGTCACATGGGTTGTGCCGTCTTTGATGTAGCCTGTTGACATTGAAATTGTCTTTGTATCCGGCTGCATCAGTGCTTTCAGGAATTCTTCCTGTTCCGGACGTAAGGGTGTTATGCCGGACATGACAGCTTCTGCCAGAGAGTCTGAGCAGTGCTGTCTGCTCAGTGTGGTTTTCAGTTCCTCTTTGTTCCTGCATTCTATGAAGAAGCAGTCTGTAAACAGTGGTTTCTGCTCTACATGCCAGGAACCCTGGTATCTTTTCATGCAGTCATAGGTGGGGATGAAAATTTTTTTCTTATCCTGTTCTGACAATTGGGTGTCGTAAAATTTCTTAAAGTCTGCGATAATATTTCCCGTACATTCGTACACGAATAACATGGCGGAGGTCACCTCATTTTCCAACTGAAGCCACAGAGTATCACACTAAGTGGTACAAAGCCCCGAAACTCCTGTAGTTATCAGGAGCTTCGGGGTTTTTGACCAGATTATATGACTGTTAACAGGCAGGAGAGCTTTTGCATGTTTTGCTGCTTTAGTTCCATGGAGGGATGCACATACCGGTTCAGGGTAATATTTACAGTAGCGTGTCCAAGAATTTCACTCAGGCTCTTGACATCAAAGCCGAGTTCAATACAGCGTGTGGCAAATGTATGTCTCAGTGCATGGAAATTCACAGGAACCAGGCCACACTGTTTCTGTACATAATGGAAATATTTCTGCATAGTGCGGGGTTCAATATATTTTTCATTTACAGCGGCAAGAACATATCCCTGACGGTTGGGAAATTCCTTTTGAATGAGCTGGATCAGACTGTCTGGAATTGGAATTGTACGGATAGAACATTTGCTTTTGGGCGATGTAACCATAATACGGGTTTTCTGTGCGGTGGTGGAATCTGGAATTTGCAGCCGCTGCATTGTGTTGTGGACATGGATAGATTTTTCCTGAAATGAAAAATCTTCCCATTTCAGCGCACAGATTTCACCAACCCGCATTCCCGTAAAAAGACACAGCAGAATCCCAAGATTGCGTTCTGACATGTTGGCATAAAGATATCGGCAGAGAATGTCCTGAGAGGAACGTGGAATTACGACTGTATCCGGCGCAGTCTGGCGGATGATGATCTCCTTTCCGGTACTTGGCGGCTGATATCCCTGAATCTGGGCATATCTGAGCAGACTTCTCACCAGAGACAGAATGTCTAGAACCGTCTTTGGTGAGAGTCCCTCTCCGGATGAGCTGCCATGTGTAAGAAGGTCATCACAGAATTTTTGGATCCGGGATGAAGTGAGTTCACTTAATGGAACATTATCAAATTCCGGAAGAATATAAGTATGAAGTATATTGTAGTATTTAACATAAGAAGACTTTTTGATTTGAGACTGTATGGAATTCATCCAGTCATTTGCCAGTTTTCTGATAAAACATGTTGGCATTGTAGTTTCGGGAACTTTGCAGATAGTAGTCTGGTTCGATTCTATATTAATAATAGCTTGACTGCGCTTTCTTTTTGCTTCCTTATAGGTGGGGGCATATACATATCCGTAAACAGCTTTTCCGGTCTTTGACCGTGCTTTGATGTATCTTCCTTCCCATCGTCCATCTTTGCGTTTGTAAATGTTTTCACCTTTTCGTGGCATAATTAGTGGTTCTCCTTTCAATTTCCGCGTGACGGTTTTATTTACGGTGAATGAGCTAAGCCATTTAGCTCCATATGGCGAATTAAAGGATGAACCTCATTAAAAATTTCATAAAAACGAATGATAATATAAATATGCTTTGGTAAAATAGCATAGAATTTAGCAGATTGCTTTATAAATATTGACAAGATGTGTCACATTATGTAAAATTATCCGTAGTTGAAAATTATCGAATCCGAAAGAAACTGAATCCCTTAGTGTGATAATCTACGATTTCAAGAAGAACATTCTGGGCTTTTCCGATGTAAAAAATAAAGGAATACGTCTATGATTATTATTCCCTGTTTGTATTGATTTATTCGTATTTTTCAGAACTTATTGTTCTTATTTTAACAGATTTTTTATTCTTTTTCAAGGTTTTTGTTCTGAAAATGGACAAAAAAATACCCTGTCAGTTTGAAACCGGCAGGGTTAATACTATCCTTCTCCTGACATACTGGCTTTTCTTTCCTATCTGTGTCAGATAGCCCGTCGTAAACAAAGCACTCCACATATTGCCTTCCCATCAGACCACAATATACAATACGAAAAACATACGAAGCAATTGACATACGTATAAATACGTATTGCAATATAAGTATGATAAGGAAAGGAGATATAAAAGATCCCAATGTTGCGATACTTAATTGTTTTTTCCATAGTAGCCTTCATGGCTATACTCTGACCACTTCAAGTACATTTCCTGATAGTTCTGTTTGATAAACTCCTGTATCTTTCTGATTTCTCTATCATTGAGAATACCACGATTCTGCAGCACAGTATCGCCGTTGTCTTTTACAAAAAACTTTGCCGAACCTGCCTCGGTTAATTTACGGTCACTCGCATGAACGTGCATACACTCAATCACACAGTAAGATGTGAAGTACAAATAGTATCCTGCAATTTTATATTCATAATACTTCGGCATCTTAATCCTCCATAAACTTACGGTTCTTCTCCAGATAATCTCCAGCAATACGCACTTCAATGTCATCCATGCTTGTTTCAAGTACCTTACCATCTTTTGAAAACACTGCCGCACGATCTGGGCGATTCAGATTCAACACGCGATAGCCCTCTGTGCATCGTGTGAACGCATAGCCGTTCACAATCATGTCCGCCGCATCCGCAACCTGTTTAATATCAGCCATTTGCAACCTTCACTCCTTTTATTGGTTCTAGAAATTTATCAGCATCAAAATAAAGATTTTGAAGAATCGGTACAAGATCAATGTATTCTTCTTCCGGTTCAGCATTCTGCTTATACTTCGCCATCACTACCAAGTAGCCGTTATCCCACTCTTTCACTTCCGTGTAATGCTCCAAAGAATACGGTGCAGCAAAGCGAATCACATGATTACCAAAACGAAATACTGTATAATTTTTCTCATTGCTAAGAGTAGCTTCACCAGTCATGCTGAATCCTCCTTAAAAAGTCTGTCCACCATTTCATGGATTTCATTCACTGTTTCTATATCTGATTTCATTGAACATGGACACGAAACCTGCTGGGAGAGTTCGCTGATTCCTTTCATGAGAAGAGAAAATCTCTTTACTGTAACGTTTTGAATATCAATATCACCGGCTTCCAATTTCTGAACCCAGCGAAGATCCAGCCCTGCTGCATCAGCAAGAGCTTTTTGGGTAATTCCCAGTCCTTGTCTCCACTCTTTTATCTTAACCATGTCAACTCCTCCTGTGCCAATTATACGTCAATATTGGCGCAGAGTCAACACGATTTTCTTTGCTTAGATCCTATATTTATAAACCGGATTACATTGATAATACTATTGATTTGAATTCCAATGCAGCCAAAGAACTTGACTGGATGAGTTTTTGGGAACAATTATTTGTAAAATCTGTCAATTCCTCATTAGATTCTTTTGCCCATTTAAATGAAGAATTAAAAAAGGAACAAAACTCTGGAAAAAAGACGCTTCCCATGAATTTGGAAGAAGATGCTCTTACCGCTTCTGAAGAGAAATCTATGATTCAGTCAGGTTATCTGACACGCGATGGAGAAAAATTATATTTACCGGAAATTATACGTCACGCACTTGGATTTCGATACGAAAGAGGAGCACGACCTCGTGTACTGTCGTTACTTCTTAAACATTAACAGTATACTTTTCTCCAATTATCACCGAAAGGCTCCTTACGGAGCCTTTCAAAATCAACAAATCCACTTTTCTGCAGTTTTAGCAATCTCATCTTCTACTTCCTCTGCCATTTCTTTATTCTCAGCACTGACAGAAATATAAATTTTCAGCTTGGGTTCGGTACCAGAAGGACGTACTACCAGAGAGCAGTTGTCTTCCAGCAGAAATTTCAACACATCAGACTTAGGCAATCCATCCAGTCCCTGTACATAATCCAACAGCCTGACAACCTTCTTTCCGCCAAACTCCTTAATGCCACCGCGGAATGCCTGCATGATGCTCTGCATCCTGGCAAAACCTGCGCTGCCATCGAACTCATAGCTGTGCAGGGTGTTCAGGCAGTAACCATATGTCTTATACAGTTCATCCAGCTTGTCCAACAGGCTGATGCCCCGGGTGGCATAGTAGCTGAACATCTCACAGATCATATACGCACCATCCACGCCGTCCTTGTCGCGGACGTAAGAGCCGGTCAGATAACCATAGCTTTCTTCGAAGCCGAACACATAACTGTCTGTTTTCCCCAGCTGTTCCAGCTTACCAATCTGCTCGCCGATGAACTTAAAGCCGGTCAACACGTTGACAGTACGCAATCCATAATGGGCGGCAATCTGCTCGCCCATATCCATCGTCACGATGGTCTTGATCATGACCGGGTCGGCAGGCATCTTACCGTGCTTGATGCGCTGACTGCAAATGTAATCCAGCAACAGCATACCTGTCTGGTTGCCGGTCAGCAGCTCATACTCCCCAGCCTTATTCTTGACAGCAATACCCACACGGTCACAATCCGGGTCAGTTGCCAACAACAAGTCAGCGTTGCACTTCCTGGCATACTCCATGCCCAGTGCCATTGCTTCCTTGATCTCAGGATTCGGGTAAGGACAGGTCGGAAAATGTCCGTCTGGCTGCTCCTGCTCCTTGACCACCGTAATGTTAGTGTAACCCATCTCCTGCAGGGTGCGGGTCACTGGCTTCAACCCCGTACCATTCAGCGGGCTGTACACGATGGCTACATTCTTGTTGACGTTCTCGCCAAACAAGACTGACTGACTCTTGACCTGCTCTACAAAGGCGGTGTAAACCTCGTCCGGAATATACCGGATGCTGCCGTTTGCCACGCCTGCTTCAAAGTTGCTGGTCTTAACGTCCGCAAAGATGTCAAGTTTTTCAATCTCAGCAAGAATCTCCGCCGCTGCTTCGGTCGTAATCTGACAGCCGTCAGCACCATAGACCTTGTAACCATTGTATTTGCCGGGATTGTGGGAAGCTGTCACCATGACACCTGCAGAAGTATGCAGATAGCGAGTCGCAAAAGATACGGTCGGTACCGGCATCAGGACAGGCCAGATATTGACACTGACACCATTTGCTGCAAACACCCCTGCTGCGACTTTTGCAAACACATCGCTCTTGATACGGCTGTCGTAGCCGATTGCAACAGAAGGTTCTTTAAAGTGTTTCTTCAAATAGTCTGCTAATCCCTGAGAAGCCTTTGCAACTGTGTAAATGTTCATACGGTTTGTTCCTGCACCGATCACACCGCGCAGACCGCCTGTTCCAAATGCCAGATCACGATAAAACGCATCTTCGACTTCCACATAGTCCATTGCCTTCAGTTCCGCAGCAACATCCGTATCTGCCACTGCATTTGCCAGCCATCTTTCATATTCCTTCTTAATCTTCATCTTACCTACCTGTCTTTCCCCATACCCTGGAGTTCTGTATTTTATCCTCTGATATCAAGGAACTGCGCCTGTCCGTGAATCGTAAGGACTTCTGAATCCGCCGGCACAAACACACAGTCTCCCTTATAAAAATTAACAGTTCCCTCATCATAGGATATCGTGCCACAGCCATCCATGCACAGTAATACCCGAAATGCCATCCTGTCCGCACGGTAATGCACCGTCTGTCGGCGTTCTGTATTGATAAGCATCCGGTACACTTCAAAATATTTGCAGCGTATCAACAGCTCCGATGCCATCCCCGGGCGGTACTTCAGAACCCGCAGCGGCTGTCTCGGCTCTGCACTGCCGTGAAGATCTGCCACATCCAACGCCTTGTTGATATGCAGTTCCCTTTTCTTCCCGTCCTTTCCTATGCGGTCGTAATCATACAGCCGATAGGTCAGGTTTGAGCTTTCCTGGATTTCTGCCACGAGTGCACCTGCCCCAATGGCATGGATCGTGCCTGCAGGGATAAAAAACAGGTCATCCTTGTGAATAGGTACCTTCTGCAGATACTTCATCACTGTACCTTCTGCCAGTGCCTTTTTCATTTCTTTCTTTGTGCAGTTCTGCCGCAAACCGTAGATCAGTTTTGCATCCCTGGCTGCATCCAGCACATACCACATCTCCGTTTTTCCAAGCTGACCATGTTCCTTCATCTTTGCATAGTCATCATCCGGATGCACCTGCACAGACAGATCCTTTCTTGCATCGATCAGCTTCACCAGGATTGACAGCGTTGTTTCGCCCTTATGCCGTTCTCCCAGATACTCCGGGTGGGCTTTTATGACCGCAGTCAGCTCCATTTTGTCAAACGTTCCACAACACACAGTACTTACCCCATCCGGATGCGTGGAACATTCCCATGTTTCTGCCAACGGAGACAACTCAATATTCTTCCCATATTCATCGTTCAGCCTTTTTCCACCCCACAGGTAATCCTTACCTGCCGGACGGAGCAAAAGGGGTTCATTTCTTTTTTCCATGCATACGTCCATTGATCACCATTTCTGTCTTTCTTACCAGTCGTATTTTCTATCTTATTTACTGCTCCAGCTCAAACTTCTGCTTATCGTGGACGTTGATATCCGCACCCAGCTGTACCTCAATCAGCTTCAGTTCCGTATCAGCTATCACAGTATGACGGCAGCCTGCGGACATAGTTATAACGTCACCTGGCTTTACCATCTGCTCCATACCATCCACGATGGTTTTTCCTTCACCGGATATGACTACCCACACCTCATCCCGGTTCTTGTGGCTGTGGTAATTCATACTGTGGCCGGGATTTAAGGTTACCTTAATCGTCAGAGATGTGTTTTCCACATCGACCACCTTAAAGCTGCCCCAGGACTTCTCAGCAAACATAATCTGCTGTTCAAACTTATCTACAAACGGCTTAATGTAAGAACTCTGCTCTTTATCCGAGACCAGAATGCCTTCCGGTGATGCGGAGATCACCAGATCATGCAAACCCATTGCCAGTACCGGCACATCCATTTCATTGATGATATGGACTCCGGAGCACTTGTCGTTCAACTCTCCCTTACCAATGATGCTTTCGTCCATTGCCTCAGTCAGCGTATTCCATGTGCCAAGGTCTTTCCACATACCGGCAAAACGGACAACCTGAATCTTCGGCTCATGCTCTGCCACAGCATAGTCGAAAGAGATCTTCTTCATGGTATCGTACTTGTCGAACAAATCCTGATAGTCTGTAAAATCCATCATCTCATGGGCTTTATCCATCACATAACCCAGTTTATAAGCAAACACACCACCATTCCAGAGTGCTCCCTGTGCAATATACTGTTCTGCCACGTCCGCTGTCGGTTTCTCCCTGAAGGTCCTTACCTCAGCTACATGGTCTGCACTCTCAGGGATGATGTAGCCGTACTTTTCGCTGGGATAGGTCGGCTCAATACCCATCAGTACCAAATTTGCCTCGCACTTGTCTGCCTGCTCTGACAGTTCCTTCAGTGCTTCAAAGTAACCATCTTCCACATAGGGGTCAACCGGGCAGACTACCACAGACTCAGACGGGGCAACGTGCATCACATCCACCAGATAAGCTGTTGCCAGCGCAATGGCCGGGAATGTATCACGACGGCACGGCTCTACGCTGATGCCCACATCCTCACCCAGCTGGTTATGGATCGCAGAAACCTGTGTCTTACCGGTAGCAATGGTCACGGTCGCATCTGTGTCCACCTTCTTGATCTGGCGGTAGACACGCTGCACCATGGACTCATAGGTGCCGTCCTCCTTTTTGAAAATCTTAATAAACTGTTTGGAACGGATGTCATTGGAAAGGGGCCACAGACGCTTTCCGGAACCGCCGGACAACAAAATGATATTCATAATCTTCTCCTCGTAAAAATAAGATCAGCGTTCAGCGCGCATGGGATTATTCAGGAAGTCCTCATACGCAAGGCGTATGCCATCCTCAAGCTCAGTTTTATACGTCCAGCCAAGGTTCGTTGCCTTGGAAACATCCAGAAGCTTACGCGGTGTACCATTTGGCTTATCAGGATCCCATTTGATCTCACCGTTATAGCCTACAACCTTCGCAACCAGCTCAGTCAGCTCCTTAATAGTCAGTTCCTTACCGGTACCGGCATTGACAGTCTCGTTACCTGAGTAGTTGTTCATCAGGAACACACACAGATTTGCCAGGTCATCCACATACAGAAACTCACGCAGCGGAGAACCATCCCCCCAGCAGGTTACACTTGCAGCACCGCTCTCCTTCGCCTCATGGAAACGGCGGATCAGCGCCGGAAGCACATGACTGTGTGTAGGATGATAGTTGTCATTTGGACCGTACAGATTTGTCGGCATTACGGAAATATAGTCTGTGCCATACTGGCGGTTCAGAAACTCACAGTACTTTAACCCGGAAATCTTTGCCAGTGCATATGCCTCATTGGTTTTCTCCAGTTCAGAAGTCAGCAGACAGCTTTCCTTCATCGGCTGAGGTGCCATACGCGGATAAATACAAGAAGAACCTAAGAATTCCAGCTTCCTGCAGCCGTTCTTCCATGCAGAGTGAATCACATTCATTTCCAAAATCATATTATCATACATGAAATCAGCCAGTGCATTCTGGTTTGCCACAATGCCGCCTACTTTGGCAGCTGCGAGAAACACATACTCCGGCTTTTCTGCAGCGAAAAACTTCTCCACTGCATCCTGACGGGTCAGATCCAGCTCCTTATGAGTACGTGTCACAATATTCGTATATCCCTGACGCTGCAGCTCACGGACAATGGCAGAGCCTACCATTCCGCGATGACCTGCAACATAAATTTTTGCATTTTTTTCCATCATAATCGTATGCCTTCTTTCTTACATAACAGCCTTCATGGCCTTCTCGCGCTTTGCAAGCTCACGGTCATTCTTTGCCATAATCTCCACCAGTTCTTCGTAGCTCGTCTTCTGTGGATTCCATCCCAAAACCGTCTTCGCCTTAGTCGGATCGCCCCACAGATTGTCCACATCAGTCGGTCGGAACCACTGGGGATTTACGCATACCAACATCTTGCCGGTAGCTGCATCGTAACCCTTCTCATCAATGCCGGTACCTTCCCAGCGGATGGTCATACCGTTAGCTGCAAACGCCTTCTCAGTGAAGTCGCGAACAGTGTGCTGTACACCTGTCGCAATGACAAAATCCTCCGGCTTCTCCTGCTGCATGATCAGCCACATACACTCAACATAATCTTTGGCATAGCCCCAGTCACGCAGGGAATCCATATTGCCCAGTTCCAGATGATCCTGCAGACCTTCTGCAATGCGTCCTGCAGCCAGTGTGATCTTACGGGTAACGAAATTTTCACCACGACGCTCAGACTCATGATTGAACAGAATGCCGTTAACAGCGAACATTCCATAAGCATCACGGTATTCCTTCACCATCCAGAAGCCATACTGCTTTGCCACAGCGTAAGGGGAATATGGATGAAACGGTGTGGTTTCTTTCTGCGGAACCTCTTCTACCTTGCCATACAGTTCAGAGGTAGATGCCTGATATACCTTACAGGTCTTTGTCAGACCGCAGACACGGACAGCTTCCAGCACACGCAGGACACCCAGTGCATCCACATCACCGGAATATTCCGGCGCATCAAAGGATACCTGCACATGGCTCTGGGCAGCCAGATTATAAATTTCATCCGGTCTGATCTCTCCCACCAGACGGATCAGCCCTGAAGAATCAGACAGATCTCCGTCATGAAGTTTAATCACATTTTTTTCGATCAGATGATCGATACGGGCAGTATTTGAAATGGAAGCACGACGTACAATACCATGAACCTCGTAACCCTTTTCCAGTAAAAATTCAGCCAGATAAGAACCATCCTGACCGGTGATTCCGGTAATCAGTGCAACCTTAGACATATATTAACCTCAACTTTCCTTTTAATTTCTGTTTTGATCAATAGCAACTGTTCAATACCTCCACAGTTACTGCATTTATTTTAGTAAAAAATCCGGAAAGCCTGAATTCACGATATTGCCCTTTCTCCCTGTTTTCTTACATTATCTTGCTCTCTTTTCTCACTTGTAGGCCTGGGACAGGAAAAGGGAATTTAGATTTGTCATTTGGGAGTCCTCCTTGGGTATAGATTTTTTTCAATATATTGTTCCGTTCGGGCATTTTATGGAAGTTTATCGTTTGCGTCATCATTTACTGTAAGAAATGATTGGTTCAATCCCATTTTCGTCTACCTTTTTTTCCAGAGTTCTTTGTTTTTACGATGTAATCTCTGACCCCAATGTTGTCTTTGCTGTAAGCATGACTCAGAATCTAAATGTCGAAGATACAACATCCCCATCTCTGTTTCTAACATTCTTTGATAACTTGGTAACAAATCATCAATAACCAAGCGTTTTAATTGATTAATTTTATTAATATCATTACTTGGCACAAACTTTTTTCCGTATGTAGAAACAACCATCACACCTTCAACAAATAATTCTGCATTATTGCTAAACATAAGCTGCACACCAAATATTGACCCTATTCTGCTATGGCGCTCATCTCTGGCACTCATATAATATCGTCCAACTTCTGCCATAGATTGTTTATCATTATAAAATACTACTGTTTCTGAACCTTTTATCAATGTATGATACACTGTATTTTCTTTTTCTACGAATTGATTAAGAGGTGTTTGCATTGTTTGCTCCCGTCCAACAATCCATTTCCAATTTTTGTCATCTTCTGACACATTTTTATAAATATAATGATATATAAAAGATACTGATACATATTCTTTATTAATATCTGTACAGTTGTATGTACATTCGAGACACATATGTAGTCTCCTTTTATTTCCGAAATATTTTTTTCGAGATAGTCTAACAACCACTCCATATTGATTGCCGCAATATTAACGCCCATAATATTGCAAGTTGGAATGCGTTTTTTATCAACCTTTCTCTTATACTCCATTTCTCGCACCTTTCCCTCTTTTTCTACTTATACGGAAGGCTCATATTGAGCCGAGCAATTTATATAAAACAGTGTGGTTATCATCCATGCCGGATAATCTATCGCACTGTGGTTATCATTTTTCTCACAATGACATCTATTTTTCCGACCGTCACTGAGTCTTTGATGTAGACCTGTCATGGGCTACTCACCTAACTTATTGGTATATGAATTTTGTTAAAACTGTACACATCTTTCCATCCATATTCTACAAGTAACCCCATACACAATAACAACAAAATCCGCTCCACTTCATGCTCCTTTGCATTCCATGTGCGGACTTTGCCGAATTTTCTTCATACCGATCCTTCCCTCTTCAGAACCATAATTACTGTTTTAAACAGTATTTTAATATCCAAGCCAAAATTCCAGTTACTGATATATTCTGTATCCAGTCTCACAACTTCTTCGAAGTCAGTGATGTCACTTCGTCCGCTTACCTGCCACATACCAGTGATTCCCGGTTTAATAGCGATTCGAGCCCTGTGATGTAATTCATATTGACGCAGTTCGTCCTGAAGGATCGGACGAGTTCCTACAAGGCTCATGCTCCCATTTAGCACATTCCAGAACTGTGGAAATTCATCAAGGGATGTTTTCCTGATAAATTCGCCGATTCCGGTTTTTCTGGTTCCGTCCGGCAAAATCTTATTTCCGATTACTCGGGGATCGAAATCGAGTTTGAACATACGTCCATCACTCATTTTGTTCTGAGCCATCAATTCTGCTTTCCGTTCTTCTGCATCCATATACATACTCCGGAATTTGTACATCTTAAATGGCTTTCCGTTTTTTCCAATCCTTGTCTGTGAGAAGAAAATCGGACCCGGAGAACTGATGTAGATAGCCGGTGCTATGAAAATAAAAATGATTCCTGTCAGGAAGCAGCCTACCAGTCCCCCCAGAATATCCAATACTCTTTTGGCAAGTGCCTGTCTGTCTGTGGCATAGTTCATGGTGGTTGTCAGAACTGTATATCCGCCAATTGCCTCCACAAATTGTTTCTGTCCGGGAGTACTTCTGACTTTTGCCAGGTTTACATGGACCGGCATTCCCATTTCCAGCAACTCTTCTATCAGTTCCTGAGGGTATGGATATGTTTCATCTACATTTACAAAGACCTCATCTACCCACTGCTGACAGATAAAGGATGGTGCGTTATTTAAGTCTGCTACTACCTGGACTCCTGCAATTTCTTTCCCTGTCATATCTTTATCAATGAGTATCAGACCATTGATGTTGTAACGGTTATAATTGTGTTCTTTTACATTTTGGATTACTTTTGATGCAAGGTCATAATTGGTTACAATGTAGAGAGAATGCTCTCCACCTTCTGCCATTTTATGCAGCAGATGTTTTTTCCATATTATTCTTGTACAATAGGATAAAAGCACATAGAAAATTCCCATAAGATAAAGGATTATTCTTGAAAAGGTATGTCCGCCACTGACAGTAAACAGGTACAGACCACTTGCCAGTTCGATCAGGATCATCTGCCGGATAACAGAGCGCAGCTCCTGATAACGTCCTCTTCTCAGAACTCCTTTATAAGATTCAAACAAAATGATCAGGAACAGATCCACCAATATGACAAATATCATCACATTGCGATAAATTCCCAGTGTAAACAGGTTCCTGACAGAACCGTTTCGAATCAGATACGCCAGTATTAAAGCCATAAATAAACACGCAAGATCAATTAATATGAAATCTTTGTGTTTATACCATCCTCTTGATTTTTTCCTGTACATACGTTTTCCTAACCTCTCCTTCTTTTTTATTCAAAAAGGCATATTTACAGAATCGTTTTCCTGTAAATATGCCATCATTTTTTATTATTCTTTTCTTATAATTTCCAATCCCACCTTCATTTCTACTGTTCTTCCAAACATTTCTATTTCCATATATGCCATTCTTTTGTGCCGGTCTATCCTGCAGATATTTCCTTCCATTCCCATCAGAGGACCTGCCAGGATCTGCACTCTGTCATTCTCGATAATGCCGGAAGACATCTCTACAAGCTGTTTGTCTGTGCCTATTTTCATAAGCAAATCTATTTCTTCCTGAACCAGTGGGACGATCTCATCGCCGGTTCCGATCAGCTTCGTCAGTCCGATGACTTTCCTGAGTCCATTTACCAGTTTTTCCGGATCTTGGGTAATTAAAAAGACATACCCGGGAAAGAGGATTCTTTCCTGGATATGCCATTCGCCCTGAAATCGTTTCTTCTGTTGGTAATATGGGATAAAGCAGCGTTCTAAGACATTGCTGCTTATTAACCGCTGACACTGACAGCGGATGTTTTCTTCGGTGCCTGTGCGCACCTGCATCACATACCACACTGGATATCTTACCTCCGTATTCTGGGTATGCTTCGCCATTCTGCCTGTGTTTCAAGGCAGACTCATACTTCAAGATATGTATTATCCATATCTTCAAACGCGGCAAAGCGACGATTTAAAGACAAAAGATTTACGTCGTGTTTTATTATAACTACGTCAATAAAAAAATGCAACATATTTCTACAAAAAAACAGCCGCCATCTCTGGCGACTGCGTTCTGATTCCGAATTATTGATTATTTCGCATCTGCGATTACCATGAAGAAATCTCCATCGTTTAAGTTAACAGTAAGAGTTTTGCCCTCTTTGTCAATATTAACCGGATCAATGACTACAAACTTCTTTGTGCCGTCTTTGCTGTAGACCCAAAGCTGAATACCTTCCATAGTGTCTGTAAGACTCGGAACATTAAGCTTTACTTCATATGTTCCGTCATCATTAGGCTTTGCTTCTTCTGGCTTCAGTACGTTGAATTCATTGACAAATGTAACAATCATTTTTCCTTCGAGTTTAGCAATGGCATCTTCAAGGTCTGCTTTGTCTGCTTCATCTACGGAAAGGGATTTCAATACTTTTATGAAATCTTCCATCTTCATTGTTCCATCATTGATTTGTTTAAAAGCATCTGCCAGATCTTTATATTTTGCCTGCAGATCAGCAAAGCCCTGTGTTTTCTCAAGTTCCTTAACAACTTCATAAATTGAAGAATGTTCAGAATCCACAGTAGTTTCGCTTGTCCTACTTGGCGCTACCGCGGCCAGATCACTCGTGTTGCTTGGCGCTGCACCGACACCTACAGTAGCACATCCTACTCCAAGGGCAGCTGCTAAAGCAAGTGTCATAAATTTCTTTGCGATTTTCATAATGCACCTCTCCTTTTGGATTAATTTTTATATAGATAACCGTACAGAATGTCTGCACGGACTATCTCTGAATAATAACAGTGATAATTATTTATCACAGTACAGTGTATTCTGTATTCATCATACTATGACTAATACAATCAAATTTTCTCATAAAACATGGAAATAATCAAATCTGACAATGCATCTTCATCGATATGATACTCATCAAAGTTCTCCCCATGTGTTCCCTCACCCGGTACTGTCTCTGTATCAGTGATTCCATTCTGTGATGCAGCCAGCAATTTGGCAAATATATCATTTCCCATATTTGTAACTGTATAGCTTTTAACACTGTCATAGAGACCTGTCACAAATCCGGCGTCCTCTCCTGCTTTTTCCTGAGCCTTCTGCACCAGTGCCTGAAGAAAGGTTTTCTGTCTCTCCTGACGGACCAGAGCACTCTGGGTTTTGTCAATATCACGATATCTTACAAACTGTTCTGCAGTTTCCCCTGTAATATCCACAACAGCACCTTTTTTATATTCCGGATTCACATCTGCGAGACTGTCATCAGGGATTGTGAGCTGTATTCCACCTACGAAATCTGTAATCACTGAAATGCCATCCATGTTCATGGAACAATACCCCTGGATCGGAAGTCCATCCAGCATATCGGAAACTGCTGTTTTCATCAGTTCACAGCTTTTCTCTTTTCCGTCCCCGAAGGCATACTGTATATTCAGATGATCTGTTGTCTCTCCAAGGCTCTGACCATATGGATTAAATACTTCTATCCTGGTCATGGAATCTCGTGGAATAAACAGAACTTTTATCTTTTCTGTTGCACGATCCATGGACACCAGGAAAATTGCATCTGCCTGCCCGGCATCTGCCTGTGACTGATAAGTATCTACAGTTTCCCTTGTATCAATTCCCAGGAATAAATAATTGCTGAGATGATCGTTATATTTGTATGTCTCACCTTTATATTCCACGGTATCACTGTTTTGGTTCAAATCCGTCTGATTCCGGCTGTCACTGTTCTGACCGCCGGCTTTTGACGATGCAACATTTTTCTGGCTTAACAGATAATAACCGCCGCCAAGAATGGAAAGAACTATGATCAGGATAATAATCAAAAGCATACAGATCTTACGCTGTCTGATGGCTTTTCTTGTGGTTTTTTTCATTTTCATTCCTTCAATCTCTGTATTTCAGTTATCTCATCAGTTTTTGCTGATATAATTAAGCTCCTGCAATTTCTGTAATATTGCCTCTGCCATTGCCTGCTGAGCCTCATAGGTAGAAGACGGCTGTGCAGTCACATCTGCAAGACTGATATAGTGTTCTCCCCATTTCTGGCTGAGCACCTGATCCAGTGCTTCAGAGGTTACGCTTCCGTCCATAGGGCGTGTTCCTACTACAATAAACTGATCTTTATTCTGAAATGTATTTAAAATCTGTTCCTGCTGGTCTGCCAGTTCTGCAGGATCATGATTCCAGCCGCCATAATAGCCCATGAAGATAACAGGAATACAATCCATATCATTTCTTGTAGTCTGTTCTTCTGTCAGATCACGTATTCCGGTCTCTGTTACATTCAGCTGGGCACCGTTTGCAGCCTGCTGATGTTTAGTAATATAGCTCTGAATAGTTTCATCACTTACACCAGCCATCTTCATCATGGAGAGAGTGCCGCCTCCCTGAAGCGTTTTATTGAGCACTGTCATATTATAGCCATTATCGGTCAGAAGCTTCTGAAGTACTGTCATATAGGAATATGTATTGGATTCTTCCCCATTGATCAGATCATCTCCCCAGCACACAATACCTGAAGCAGCTGCCGTCGCATCTTTTGTATCTTCTGTCTTATCTGCATCTTCTGTGTCAGCTGTATCCGTTTTTTCTGTGTCTTTTGTGTCTTCTGTGTTCTTTGATTTAATGTCTTCTGTATCTTCTGCTTCTTCGGAAGATATCTCCTCCAGCTCTTTTGCACGTTCTTTTACTGCTTCGTAATCTTCAATCCCACTCTGCTGGTCGTCTGCAATTTCTGACAGGTGTCTGGATTCCTTCTGTTCCGATTTATAACTGGTCACAAGAATAAAGCCCAGGAGAACTGCCAGAAGAATGCAGATAAAGCCCAGTAAGATATTCGTCTTTTTTATTTTTTTCTTCCTTATTTTGCTCACTTTTCCAAATTCTCCTTTATCATTAATCATGGTTTCTGTCTTACTGCCAGATAACTGCCCGTATTATTTAATCTGGGCTTCTTCGTCACTTCTGCGATAATACTCTCCATAATGCTTATAATAAGAAGAATAATATTTGTCATCACTGGTATCTATCTTGTTCATAACAGCTCCAAGAATACGGCATCCGCTTCTTTCCAACTGTTTAAATGCTTTCTGTGCATCCCGGTACCTGACATTTCCCGGTTCGATCAGAAAGACTGCACCATCGCAGCATCTTCCTATCACTGCCGCATCAATTACTGTTCCGATAGGCGGTGTATCGATCAGGATATAATTATAATATTCTCTGATTTCCTTTAAGAATACCTTAAAGATATTCTCACTGAGAAGTCCTGACGGATTCGGTGCACTTGGACCTCCGAATATGATATCCATATTCGGAAAATTTGTAGAATAAATAATCTCCTGTAATCCCACCTGACCGCTCAGAAGCTGTGAGAGACCTTTCACTTCCTCTTCCACACCCAGTCGTCCGGCATATGCAGTCTTCCTGATATCCGCATCCAGAAGGAGAACCTTCTTACCGATACTTCCAAGCTCCCGGGCAAGGCTGAGTACTACATCACTCTTACCTTCGTTTGGATAACAGCTCGTAACCAGAATTGTCTTTATGCTCTGACCCGACAGCTGAATATTGGTACGCAGCGTTTTGATCGCCTCACTGTAAAAATAATCCGGGTTTCTTTTATCTGTTAAATTGAGTTTCTTCATTGCTCAGATTCCTCCATCAGTTTAATGGTGCTTCTTATTCTTGTTCTTTGATTTCCTGTTCTTCGCATTTATAAAATCTTTTCTGTCAGGAACCTTGGCAAGAACAGAAACTCCCAGGTATTTCTCAATATCTTCCTCTGTCTTAATAGTATCATCCATTACAGCGTATACAACCACAATTGCCGCACATGCAAGGAAACCGAGTAAGAAGCCGAGTGCTGCATTCTTCTTTACACTTGGAGAAGTTCTTACAGTAGCAATCTTACCGACTTCAATAATCTTTGGCGGAATAACTTCCATTTTATCGCCAATATAGGATGAAGAAACATTCGCGATCTCATCTACGATCTTCTTTGCCATTTTAGAATCTGTATTATTGACAGTAATCTCAAGGATACGGGTATCTGTAGGATTATTGATACTTACGCTTTCTTTCAGCTGTTCTGCAGTCATATCCAGATCCAAATCTGAAATTACCTGCTCCATCACAGGGGTACTTGTAATCAGAACTGTATAATCACTGGTCAGGCTGGCACCTAACTGCAGGTCCGCCAGTGATGTCAGTGTGGTTTCTTTTGAAAGTACAAGGATACTGGATGTGGAGCTGTAAATCGGTGTCATCAAAAACTGTGTATACGCTGCTGCAATACAGCCTCCGACAAGAGCAACCATCAGTACCAGAAGGATTTTTTTCTTGAGCGCATAAAATATTTCCAGTAAGTCGATTTCGACTTCATCATCATTTGCATCGGGTCTCTGTGCTTTGCTGCTCTCAAAGTTACTGTTCAAATTGTCTAACATCTGATAATTTCCTTTTCCCTTTTTTCTTTATAGTTTTGTACATTACTGTTCACAGGTAATATTCTGTCTTATGTATTTCTGAAAGTAAACAGCAAAATTGACATAAACCGATTTTATTGTATATCAGCCAATAAAAAAAGTCAATCTGTAGCTTCATGTTTTTGTTTCTGTTTCAGAATTTCTGCAGGATTATGAATAAACAGTTCATCTGCATAGTCCTGCCCGAATTTCGCTGAAACCATACGATATGCCTCTCCAATCCTGCTGCTCCTCTTTGCACTGTTGTGACAGTCTGATCCGACGAAATGAAGGAGTCCGTCTTTCATGATTTTATTACAGTACCGTTTAGTAAAAAATCCGTCTTTTCCTGTGATGCTGTCTGCATTAATCTGCATATAGACGCCCATATCTGCCAGTTCTTCCACAAAATCCAGACTGTTGCGTGTGGCTTCGTAACGTTCTATATGTGCCATGATCGGCTTATATCCTCCGGAGAGCAATGCACCGAGACGTTCCCGTATATAGCTTTCTTCCGAATTATGGGAAAATTCTGTAAGAACATACCGCGAACCGGCCATTGTCATTACTTTCTGTTCTCTGAGCATGGGAAGCATCTCCATATTGGCGTGAAACTCACATCCCAGATACACATGGAGATCCGGGCTTATCTCTGATGCCGCTTTCTCCACCAGTCTGAACTGCTCTCTGACTTTCTCCGCAGGTGTTTCAAACATCCGAAAGCGGAAATGGGGAGTTGTAATAACCGTCCGCACGCCCTGTTCATATTCCATCCGGAGTAATTTTACGGTTTCTCCTATATCTGTGGCTCCATCGTCTACACCGGGTACAATATGACAGTGTATATCATAAATTCCTTTTATGGACATCCTATCATTCCTTCCTGACTGTCTGCAGCATTTCTGATGCTCCTGTAACTGCTGACCACATTCGTAATCTAAAAAAACAATCAACCGGCTCTGTATGATCATCCTCATACAAAGCCGGTTGCTGAATATTTATGAGTATTCTCTTAATTATTCTTCTGTAGCTTCCTCAGCCGGTGCCTCAAGAGCTTTCATGCTCAGGCTGATCTTCTTGTCTTCGCCGTTGAAGTCAACAACCTTAGCTTCGATCTCCTGTCCGATTGACAGTACGTCTGCTGGTTTGGCAACGTGCTCTCTGGAAATCTGGGATACGTGAAGAAGTGCATCTACACCAGGTGCAAGCTCTACGAATGCGCCAAAGTCTGTCATACGTGCAACTTTACCTTTAACTACGTTTCCTACAGCGAAGTCCTCAGCTGCTGTGAGCCATGGATTTGCTTCCGGGAATTTAAGGGAAAGTGCAATCTTCTCTCCGTTGATCTCTTTGATAAGAACTTTAACTTTATCGCCAACAGTGAATACTTTCTTCGGGTTCTCTACTCTGCCCCAGGACATTTCGGAGATGTGAAGAAGTCCGTCTGCTCCGCCAAGATCGATGAATGCACCGAAATCTGTAACGTTCTTAACTGTTCCTTCAACTGTGTCGCCAACATGGATCTTCTCCATTAATTCTTTCTGTTTCTCTGCTTTCTCAGCAAGAAGAAGCTGCTTACGGTTACCGATGATGCGGCGTCTTCTCGGGTTGAATTCTGTGATAACGAATTCGATCTCCTGATCTGCATATTTGGAAAGGTCTTTCTCGTATGTGTCGGAAACGAGGCTTGCAGGAATGAATACTCTTGCTTCGTCTACGTTTACACAAAGTCCGCCGTCAAGTACCTGAGTTACAGGAGCTTTTAATACTTCCTGATTCTCAAATGCTTCTTCAAGACGTTTGTTGCCTTTCTCTGCTGCCAGTCTCTTGTAAGTAAGAGTAACCTGACCTTCTCCATCGTTTACTTTGAGAACTTTTGCTTCCATTGTGTCTCCAACGTGAACAGCATCTGTGAGTACAAGGCTTGCATCGTTAGAGTATTCGTTCTTTGTGATAATACCGTCTGCTTTATAACCGATATTCAGAATAATCTCATCTTCTTTTACATCGATGACAGTACCCTGTACAATCTCTCCATTTCTGATAGTCTTTACGGAATCTTCCAGCATTTGTTCAAAACTTAATTCTGACATGTTCTTGAACCTCCTCAA